>Ga0164241_10001752_pt1 | contig 25537 bp, 25 predicted proteins | sample OricomyardsoilBY_FD_108780 | JGI IMG/M metagenome (GOLD analysis project Ga0164241, IMG submission 108780) | Backyard soil microbial communities from Emeryville, California, USA - Original compost - Back yard soil (BY) | ecosystem: Environmental > Terrestrial > Soil > Unclassified | place: USA... | reverse complement strand
GACGGAATGCTGCGCCTGTGGTTCGCCCTGGCGGTGGGCCAGGGCCACGGCCGCCACCTGGCCTTCCACACCCTGACCCGCTGACACGGCTCCGCCCGGTAGGCCTGGCGATGACGCGCCACGGGCCCACCGGGCGGAGCGCGATCAGGACTGGTTCGGGACGACGATGCCGTAGTCGTGGATCTTGCGGTAGATCGTGGCCCTCGACATGCCCAGCAGCTTCGCCGCCTGGACCTTGTTGCCGCGGGCGTCCTCGAGGCCGTGCACGATCGCGTCGCGTTCCACGGCCTCGATCCGGTTCAGGGGGCGGCGCGGGGCCGTGCGGAACTCCGCCGGCAGGTCGGCGGGCTGGATGGTGCCCGCGCGACGATGCTGCGTCACCTGCTTGAGCACCTCGTACAGCTGCCCCGCGTTCCCGGGCCACCGCGCCCGCGTCAGCAGGTGCATGGCCGCGGGCGAGCAGGTCAGCTCCGCCGTCGCACACAGGCGGTTGAGCATCAGCGGCACGATCTCGCTCAGGTCCTCGATGTGCCGGCGCAGCGGGGGCACGTCGACGGTCAGCGGGAACAGCGGCCACAGATCCTTCGGCAGCTCCGCGTCCGCGCTCATCGTCAGCGTCACCCACGGGCCGCCCGGGCCCTGCTGCTTGTCGCGCACCCGGCTCAGCACGGCCGCCATCTCACGGGTCGCCGACTCGCTCAGCCGGTCGACGTGCCGGATGACCAGGGTGTCCACCGGGTCGTCGATCAGCTCGGTGCGGACCGCGTCGGCGAAGTCGTCGGGCGCGATCGCCGCCGCGTCGAGGACGTGGATGCGGCCGAGCGAGTTACGACGCTGGTGCACGCCGCGCGCCACGGTCAGCTTCCCCACCCCGGACTCACCGGTCAGGATCAGCCACTCGCCCCGCACGTAGCCCGCGTCGACCTGGTGGCAGCAGCGCAGCCACGCCGACGCCGAACCGACGGCGCCGGGCAGGAACATCGGCAGCACCGGGCCCGCGGGCGCCGGCCGCTCCTCGGCCTCCTCCTGCAGCTCCACGGTGATGACGCCGCCCGCAACGTCCTCGACGTCCTGGCCGGCGACCGGGCGGCAGCGCACCCGCACCTTCGTGCCGGTGGCCAGCGTGGCCGTCGCGGCGCGCCTGCCCTCGGTGAGGATCTGGGTGGCCTGCCCGATGATGATCGTCTGGTCGACGGGGTCGAGCAGCTGGCGCGCGCGGTCGTTCATCATCACGACGTCGGAGTTGAACGCGATCACGATGCCCGTGGTGCGCCGGCAGGCCTGCAGGTACGCGCGGAACAACGTCAGCTCGCGCATATCGCTGTAGGTGAGCAGCGCCTGGCGGATCTGCTCCGCGGTGCTGCGGGCGAGCGCGACCAGCAGCCGGCCCGCGTCCCGCCGCCAGCACGTCAGGTCGATGGCGCCGACGGTCTTGCCGGAGATCGGGTGGCGGATCGGCACGCCCGCGCACGCGAGGTTCTCCAGGTTCTCCGCGTAGTGCTCGTGGCCGAACACGTGCATCGGCCTGCCCTCGGCGAGCGCGGTGCCGATGCCGTTCGTGCCGACGAACTGTTCCCCGTAGCTGAACCCGGGCACGAGCTCCACCCGCTCCAGGTGCCGGTGCAGGTCCGGGTCGCCGGTGTACTGCAGCAGCACGACGCCGGTGGGATCGGTGAGGATGAGGCTGATGGGCTGCCCGTCGAGCTGGTCGCCGAGCCGGCGCAGCACCGGCGCGGCGCTGTGGATCAGCGGGATGTCCAGGTCCGGCCTGCCGGTGTAGGGCAGGTCGATGCGATCGGCCGGCACGTCCAGCCGCCGCGAGCGCCACCACGACGCCAGGATCGACTTACGTACCTGGTCCGGCTTCACCGACTCGGCCGTGAGGAAGCGGATCCTGCTCGCGGCGAGCCCATCGGCATCCGTAGGGATCGGGTCCTGTGTCAAGACCCCGTCCGGGGCGCTCACCGACTTCTCCACATCCAGCTCCCATAGCTCGGAGTGCCCCATTCAGCGTAAGCGGCACGGCCGGATCGTGGTGTCTCAGATTGAGACATCCCGCACTTCACATTAGCTGTCTCATTGACCAAAACCGCCTTTGATGGGGGGACACCCGATGACCGACCAGATCGAGACCTACAACCCCTGGACCGTGGTCAACCTGGTCTTCGCCCATCTCGCCGAGGAGGGTCTGCACCCCACACTCGGCGCCGCGGGCAATCCGGGCGAACCGGCCGCCCAGCTATTGCTCGCGCTCGGTATCAACCCCACCCCTGAGGGTGATGCGCGCATCGACGCCGAGAACAAGGCGAAGCTCGCGGAACTGCGTTCGACCTGGTCCAACGGGGGCTGAGACTACGCAGCGCTGTCCAAAATTGAGACTCGCGTCACCCGCTGCGAAGGCTCTAATCGACGTATCGGACGTGTGCCTGCCGCCCAGTCGGTGACACCCACCAAAAACGGCCGAGAGTACGTGAAATCGCCACCGTCAACCTGAGCGGTCGCGTTAGGAGCAAACATGAGCCGCCAGAGTGTTGCGAAGGCCCACCAGAAGATTCAGGAGCTTTCCTGGGAACCGGCGTATCACACACCTGTCTCCCAGTACGGAACTGACTACACCTTCCAGAAGGCCAAGAAGAAGGACCCGCTCAAGCAGGTCCTGCGTTCCTACTTCCCCATGCAGGAAGAGAAGGACCACCGCGTGTACGGCGCCGAGGACGGCGCGATCCGCGGCAACATGTTCCGCCAGGTGCAGGAGCGCTGGCTGGAATGGCAGAAGCTCTTCCTGAGCATCATTCCGCTGCCGGAGATCTCCGCAGCCCGGGCAATGCCGCTGCTGTTCCGCACGGTGCCCAACCCCGAACTGCACAACGGCCAGGCGATTCAGATGATCGACGAGGTCAGGCACTCGACGATCCAGCAGAACCTGAAGCGCCTCTACATGAACAACTACATCGACCCCGCCGGTTTCAACTCGAGCCTGCGCAACTTCCAGAACGACTACTGCGGCACGATCGGCCGGCAGTTCGCGGAAGGCTTCATCACCGGTGACGCCATCACCGCCGCGAGCATCTACCTGACGATCGTCGCCGAGACGGCGTTCACCAACACGCTGTTCGTCGCCATGCCGGCCGAGGCGGCCGCCAACGGCGACTACCTGCTGCCGACGGTGTTCCACTCGGTGCAGTCCGACGAGTCCCGCCACATCAGCAACGGCTACGCCACGCTGCTGATGGCGCTGTCGGACGAGAGCAACCACCAGCTGCTCGAGCGCGACCTGCGCTACGCGTGGTGGAACAACCACGCCGTGGTCGACGCCGCGATCGGCACGTTCATCGAGTACGGCACCAAGGACCGCCGCAAGGACCGGGAAAGCTACGCGGAGATGTGGCGCCGGTGGATCTACGACGACTACTACCGCAGCTACCTGGTACCGCTGGAGAAGTACGGCCTGGTGATCCCGCACGACCTCATCGAGGAAGCCTGGAACCGCATCTGGAACAAGGGCTACGTCCACGAGGTCGCGCAGTTCTTCGCCACGGGCTGGCTCGCCAACTACTGGCGGATCGACCCGATGACCGACGCGGACTTCGAGTGGTTCGAGTACAAGTACCCGGGCTGGTACGACAAGTACGGCAAGTGGTGGGAGAACTACAACCGGCTCTCGGTCCCGAACGGGCACAACCCGATCGCGCTCGAGAACGTCGACTACGTGTACCCGCACCGCTGCTGGACGTGCATGGTGCCTGCCCTCATCCGTGAGGACATGGTCGTCGACCAGGTCGACGGTCAGTGGCGCACCTACTGCTCGGAGACCTGCCGCTGGACCGACGCCGAGGCGTTCCGGCCGACCTACCAGGGCCGCAACACCCCGAACATGGGCCAGCTGATCGGCGCCCGCGAGTGGGAGACGCTGTACCACGGCTGGAACTGGGCCGACGTGGTGTCGGACATGGGCTACGTGCGTGACGACGGCAAGACGCTGGTCGCACAGCCGCACCTCAACCTCGACCCGTCGAAGATGTGGACGCTCGACCACCTGCGCCGGTGCCCGCCGCTGCAGAGCCCGAACGTCCTGCTGAACCAGATGTCCGACAACGAGCGCGCCGCGTTCGTGGACGACTACAACCGCCAGGGCCCGGCCGGCAGGCCGGCCGACGTGACCTCCTGACCGCCCGCCTGGGGGCGCCAGGGGAGGACCCCGCCCGCCAATTCCGGGGTCCTCCCCCAGGCGTCCCCTGCCCCAGAACACGGGAAGTGGACCACCACGACGGGTAAGGGAAGCCATGGGAGACAAGCACCTGGTGCGCTTCGAGCCGGTGGGCATCGAGATCGAGGTGTCCGAGGACCAGACGATCCTGCGCGGCGCGGCGGAGCAGGGGATCATGCTCATGCACGGCTGCAAGGAAGGCCAGTGCGCCTCCTGCAAGTCGTTCATCCTCGACGGCGACGACGTCGAGCTTGATCGCTACTCCACGTTCGCGTTGCCCGAGTTCGAAAAGGACGAGGGCTACACGTTGCTGTGCCGTGCGCACGCGTACGAGGACCTGACCATCGAACTGCTCAACTACGACGAGGAGATGATTCGTTCCGGCCTGCCGATCCAGCGGGCCACGGTCGAGGTCGAGTCCAACGAAAACGTCACGCACGACATCCGCCACCTGGTGGTGCGCCTGGTCGAGCCGACCTCACTGAAGTTCTTCCCCGGCCAGTACGTGGACTTCACGATCCCCGGCACCGAGGAGAGCCGGTCGTTCTCGATGGCCAACACGTCCAGTGTGGAGAGTGGTCGGCTGGAGTTCGTCATCAAGGTCTACCCGGACGGGGTGTTCTCCGAGTTCCTGGACACCGAGGTGAAGCCCGGTGACCAGCTGGAGATCAACGGCCCGTTCGGCATGTTCACGTTGCGGGACGCGCCGGGCAAGCCGCTGGTCTTCCTCGGCGGAGGTGCGGGGATGGCTCCCATCCTGTGCCTGTTGCGGTCCATGGCCGAGCGGGGCATCGACCGCCCGGCCACCTACTACTACGGCGCACGCCGCAAGCGCGACCTGTGCTTCGAGAAGGAACTGGCCGCTCTGTCCGACACGTTGCCGAACTTCCGGTTCGTGCCGGCACTGTCCGAGCCGGCCGACGACGAGGAGTGGGACGGCGAGGTCGGTCTGATCACCGACGTGGTGCGCAGGCTGGAGACCAACATCGGGGCAGCCGACGCCTACGTGTGCGGTCCACCGCCGATGGTCGAGGCGGCTCTCGAGCTGCTGCCCGAGCTCGGCGTGGCGGACAAGCGGATTTTCTACGACAAGTTCACGACGACCGGCGACCCGGCCGGCCCATAGGGAGTGCCGATGACAACCACCACAGAACGCACAGAGCGCAGTGTGCCGAAGCCGGCCTTCACCGACGCCGAAGCGGGCGCCAAGGAGTTCCCGGACTCGGGCTCGCGCACGTTCAACTACTTCACTCCGCAGAAGCGCAAGCAGAGCCACTACGAGGACGTCACCGTCGAGGTGCAGCCCGACCCGCGGCACTACCTGTCCCAGGGCTGGCTGTACGGCTTCGCCGACGGCACCGGCGGCTACCCTCTCGAGTGGACAGCGCTGAAGGCCTGGGGCAGCGACCGCCCGGTGCCCGAGCGCAGCCCCGGCTCCGGCGGCAAGGGCTACGACTGGCCCGCGCACGGCTGGCACGAGTTCCGCGACCCCAACGAGGAGTGGGAGCTCACCCTCTACCGCTACAACGCGAACGTGGTCCGCCAGCTCAACCAGAACGTCGAGGCCGCACGGCAGGCCAAGGCGTTCGAGCAGTGGAACCGCAACTGGGTCGACTTCGTGTCCCAGCACGTCGGCGCGTGGATGCACATCGACCACGGCCTCGGCCTTTACCTGTTCGCCAACGCCAACCGCCGGGCGCCGACGAACATGCACAACAACGCGATCTCCGTGAACAGCATGCACCGCATCCGGGCCGCGCAGGACCTGGCGCTGTACAACCTGACGCTGAGCGAGGAGATCGAGGGCTTCGACGGCTCCGCCCATCTGGCCACATGGGACTCCGACCCGGCGTGGCAGGGCGTGCGGGAGACCGCCGAGCAGCTCACCGCGATCTGGGACTGGTGCGAGGCCATCTTCGCCGCGAACGTCGTGTTCGAGCCGCTCGTCGGCGAGATGTTCCGCAGCAACCTCGTCCAGCAGGCCGCGCCTGCCAACGGCGACTTCGTCACCCCGACGCTGGTGGGCGCCGAGGAGTACGACTACGCGGAACGCGACCTGCGCTACACCCGGCCGATGTTCCGGCTCCTGGTCGACGACAAGGAGTTCGCCGCGCACAACAAGGAGATCCTGCAGAAGTGGCTGTCGGACTGGGTGCCCCGGTGCATCTCGGCCGTCCGCACGTTGCAGCCGTTGTGGTCGCAGCCGGAGGCGAAGCCGCCGCGCTTCGAGGACGGCCTCGACCGGGCGAAGAGCCGGTTCGCCGGAATCCTGTCCGATATCGGCCTGCAAGCACCGAAGGAGCTGAACCAGTGACCTCCGTCAAGTCCTTCAAGACCGCCGAGAGTCCGTACAAGTCGGACAACACGGCGTCGAACATGTGCGGGTTCACGCTGATGAACAACCAGGTCGGCGCCATCATCGCGCAGGTCATGGAGCGCTACGACAACGTGAAGATCACCCCGCTGCCCTCGATGATCCGCGTCGACGCGGTCGGCCGCATGGACCTGGACTACGCCGAGGTCGACGAGGCGGCAGGCGAGGAAGAAGGCTGGTTCAACGCCGCGGAGTTCGAGGAGAGCATGTCCACCCACTACGGGCGGATGGTGCACCTCGACGACCGCACGATCATGTTCGCCAACCCCGAGGACGCCGCCGAATACCTCGACTTCGACCTGAAGCCGCTCAGCAAGTAGTTCCCGAACAACTGCCGTGTGATAGGCCCCGGGCCGCCACCCGCGCATCCGCACGGATGGCGCTCCGGAGCCGTCACCCGCGACGCACGCAGTGGAGTTGACTATGTACAGCAAGGATGGCGAGAACTACTTCGTGGTCGACGCACACACCCACTTCTGGGACGCCAGCCCCGCGAACTGGGTGCCCGGCCAGGAGCAGTACGCCAAGGGCTGGATCGAGTGTTTCCACGCCTACCAAGGTCTCGGCCCGGCCGAGACGCACTGGCCGATCGAGAAGTTCCAGAAGTACGACGAGGAAACCATGATGCGCGACCTCTTCGAGGTCGGGCACGTGGACCTGGCGATCTTCCAGCCGACGAACCTGCGCCAGTGGTACACCAACGGCTTCAACACCACCGAGGCCGACGGCGCGCTCTCCGAGCGGCATCCGGGCAAGTTCGTCGTGAACACCACCTTCGACCCCCGCGAGGGCGACGAGGGCCTGCGCGCGCTGGAGGAGCGCGTGTCCCGGTGGGGCTCCCGGGGCGTGAAGCTCTATACGGCCGAGTGGTTCGGCGACTCCCGCGGCTGGAGCCTGAAGTCGCCGGAGGCCGCGCGCTACCTGGAGAAGTGCCAGGAGCTCGGCGTGAAGAACATCCACGTCCACAAGGGACCGACGATCTGGCCTCTGGACAAGGACGCCTTCGACGTGGCCGACATCGACTACGCGGCGACGAACTTCCCCGACCTGAACTTCATCGTCGAGCACGTCGGCCTGCCGCGCATCGAGGACTTCTGCTTCATGGCCACCCAGGAGCCGAACGTCTACGCCGGCCTCGCCGTCGTGATCGGCGGCCTCATGCACGCCCGGCCGCGGTTCTTCGCCAAGGTCATGGGCGAGCTGATGTTCTGGCTCGGTGAGGACAAGCTGCTCTTCGGCGCTGACTACGCCATCTGGGAACCCAAGTGGCAGGTCGAGGGCTTCGTCGACTGGCAGATGCCCGACGACGCCGAGATGGCCGACTACGCCCCGCTCACCGTGGCGCAGAAGAAGAAGATCCTCGGCCTGAACGCCGCGCGCCTGTACGACATCAAGGTGCCGGGCGAGCTGGAGTCGGAGAAGGAGCAGACCACCGAGGCCGTCGGGGTGCCTTCACCGTGACCACCGCCGCCACCCGAACCGCCGGCAGCGAACCGGCGATCCGGTCGGCGGTGTGGTCGGCACTCGGCACGGTGCTCGACCCGGAGCTGGACGAGCCACTCACCGACCTGGGTTTCGTCTCCAGGTGCGAGGTGACGCCCACTGGCGAGGCGCTCGTCCGGCTCCGGCTGCCGACCTACTTCTGCGCGCCCAACTTCGCCTTCCTCATGGTGGCCGACGCCTACGACGCGGTGTCCGCGGTGCCCGGGGTGCACCACACCGTCGTCGAGCTGGACGACCACTTCGCCGCCGACGCCATCAACCGGGGCGTCGCGGCGCGGGCAGGTTTCGTCGGCACGTTCGCCGACGAGGCCGCCGACGAGCTCGACTCGCTGCGCGCGGACTTCCTGCGCAAGGCCGTGCTCGCCGGCACCGACCGCGTGTGCCGGACCATGATCGCCGCCGGGACCGACCCCGGAGGCCTCGCCGGGCTCACCCTCGGCGACGCGCCGGACGGCCCGGACCGCGAACGGCTGCGCGGCCGCCGCCGCGAGCTCGGCCTGCCCGACGGCGACCGCGACCCGCTGGTCCTCGACCCGGACACCGGCACCGGCGTCGACGAGGGCGGGCTGCGGCGACACCTCGGCCTGGCCCGCCTGACCCGGGTGAGCCAGGAAGCAAACTCGGGCGTGTGCCGGGGAATGCTGCGCGCCCGCTACCCCGGCGCAACACAGTCCGGCCAGCCCGACCAGTCCGACTAGTCCCAGACAATCCGCGACACAGGGACAGGAGCACGAACAATGAAAGCCGTTCGGTTGCACTCGTACCACAACAAGCCAGTCGTCGAGGACGTACCGGAACCCAAGGTGTCCGGACCCTTCGACGTCGTGGTGAAGATCGGCGGCGCCGGGGTGTGCCGCACCGATCTGCACATCATCGAGGAGCAGTGGGCGGAGAAGTCCGGCGTCGAGCTGCCCTACACGATCGGCCACGAGAACGCCGGCTGGGTCCACGAGGTCGGCGCCGCGGTGTCCAATGTGGAGGTCGGGGACACGGTCATCCTCCACCCGACGCCCACCTGCGGCCTGTGCCACGCCTGCCGCGCCGGCAACGACATGCACTGTGAGAACTCGGCGTTCCCGGGCATCAACACCGACGGCGGGATGGCCGAGTACCTGCTCACCTCCGCGCGTGCCTGCATCAAGCTCGACCCGCAGACCAAGCCGGAGGACGTGGCCGCGCTCGCCGACGCCGGCATCACCGCCTACCACGCGGTGCGCAAGGCAGTGCCGCTGCTGTACCCGGGCACGGTGTGCGTGGTGAACGGTGCGGGCGGGCTCGGCCACATCGGCATCCAGTCGCTGCGCGCGCTGACCGCGACCACGGTCGTCGTGGTCGACCGCAACCCCGCCGCGCTGGAGCTGGCCAAGCAGCTGGGCGCGCACGAGACCGTGGTCGCCGACGGCAAGCACGTGGACGCGGTGCTGGACCTGACGAACGGTGCCGGTGCGGAGGTCGTGCTGGACTTCGTCGCCGAGCAGGGCGCCCAGCAGGACGCGTTCGCGATGACCCGCCAGTACGGCTCGCACTACGTCATCGGCTACGGCAGCAACATCGACATCCCCACGATCGACATCATCTCCACCGAGCGCAACGTGATCGGCAACCTGGTCGGCACCTACAACGACCTGGTCGAGCTGATGGTGCTCGCCCAGCGGGGTCTGGTCACCCTGCACACCAAGAAGTACCCGCTGGACGCCGCGCTGGACGCGTTGGCGGATCTGGACGCTGGCCAGGTCCGCGGCCGCGCGATCCTCACCCCCTGACGAGACAGGAGCACACGATGGCCAAGGAACTGCGTTTCGGTCCGGAAGCCCGCGACCTGCTGCTGTCCGGAGTGGACAAGCTGGCGGAAGCGGTGAAGTCCACGCTGGGGCCCAAGGGCCGCAACGTGATCATCGAGAAGATCACCGGTTCGCCGGTGGTGACCAACGACGGCGTGACGATCGCACGCGAGATCCACCTCAAGAACCAGTTCGAGAACATGGGCGCCCAGCTGGTCAAGGAAGCCGCGATCAAGACCAACGACGTGGTGGGCGACGGCACCACCACGGCGACGGTCATCGCCCAGGCGATCATCCGCGAGGGCATGAAGGCCATCGCCGGTGGCGGCAACCCGGTGCTGATCAAGCGCGGCATCGACAAGGCGGTCGGCCTGCTGGTCGAGCACCTGGAGAAGGTCGCGCACCCGGTGGCGTCCGAACAGGACTACTCGCGGGTGGCCGCGATCTCCGCCAACGACGACGACTCCGTCGGCGCCGTGATCGGCAGGGCGCTGCACACCGTCGGCGAGGGCGGCGTGGTCACCGTCGAGGAGTCCCCCACCATCGGCATGTCGGTCGACTTCGTGGAGGGCTTCGAGTTCGACAACGGCTACCTCTCGCCGTACCTGGTCACCGACCCCGGCCGGCTCGAGGCCGTGCTCGACGACCCGTACATCCTGATGTGCAGCGAGAAGATCACCAAGGTCCAGGAGCTCATGCCGGTCCTGGACAAGATCATGCGCGACCCGCGCCCGCTCGTGCTGATCGCCGAGAACGTGGAGGGCACGGCCCTGTCCATGCTCGTGCACAACCACGTCAACGGCGCGTTCCAGTCCGTGGCGGTGCGCGCACCCGGGTTCGGCGACCGCCGGCTGCACAAGCTGGAGGACCTCGCCGCGGTGGTCGGCGGGGCGGTGCTGAGCAAGACCTCCTCGTTCTCGCTCGAGACGATCGGGATCCAGCACCTCGGCCGCGCCAAGCAGATACGCGTCACCGAGAACTTCACGACGATCGTCGGCGGCGCCGGTTCGGCGCAGGACGTCGAGTTCCGCGTCGGCCAGCTGCGCGCGGAACGCGACCGGGCCCAGTTCGGCGTGGACGAGGACGTGCTCACCGAGCGCATCGGCGCGCTGACCGGCAAGGTCGCGGTCATCCGCGTCGGCGCCGCGACGCCGTCCGAGCTCAAGGAGCTCCAGCACCGGGTCGAGGACGCGCTGTCGGCGACCAGGGCCGCCATCGCCGAGGGCATCGTGGCCGGCGGCGGCGCGACGCTGCTGCACGCCGAGCACGTGCTGTCCGGCCTGTCGCTGGAGGGCGACGACGAGATCGGCGCGGCCATCGTGCGCACCGCGCTGTCCGAGCCCGCGTGGCTGATCGCCAGCAACGCCGGGTACCCGGCGGCCGAGGTGCTCGCGAAGACCAGGGACCTCGGTCCCGACGAGGGCTTCGACGCGCTGCGCGGCCGCTTCGGCAACCTGGTCGAGGCCGGCATCATCGACCCGCTGCGGGTGTGCCGCTCCGCGCTGCAGAACGGCGCCTCGGTCGCGGGGCTGCTGCTGACCACGAACTCGCTGATCGCCGAGGAACAGACCCCGTGGGGTGGCAGCCCGGCGCTGATGACCGAGTTCGGCCCGCTCGACGAGGGCCTGCACCAGCCGTCACCGGACGCCAGCACTCCGCAGTCGCTGGGCCTCGGCCCGTCGGTCGGCTGACCGTCCACTCGAAACAACCCGGAACATCCACACGACGAACCACACGACGAACGGTCGACGCGGGAGGTCGCGGCGGTGCTGGAACGCAACCCTGTTGACGACGTGACCTTCCTGCGTCCGGCCACGCGCAAGCGCCGCCGGGCGGGGATCGGCGTGTACGGCCCCGCCGTCGTGGCGAGCGTCGCGTACATCGACCCGGGCAACTTCGCCACGAACCTCACGGCTGGCGCCCAGTTCGGGTACACGCTCGTGTGGGTCATCGTGCTCGCCAACGCGATGGCCATCCTGGTCCAGTACCTGTCGGCGAAGCTCGGCATCGCGACCGGCCGGGACCTGCCGGAACTTTGCCGCGAGCACATGTCCCGGCCGGTCTCGGTCGGCCTGTGGATCCAGGCCGAGCTGGTCGCGATGGCCACCGACCTCGCCGAGTTCGTCGGCGCCGCGATCGGGCTGTACCTGCTGTTCGGGGTGCCGATGGCCGCGGCCTGGGTCATCACCGGCGTGATCGCGTTCGGCCTGCTCGCCCTCGAGCAGCGCGGCTACCGGCGCTTCGAGCTCGCGATCGCCGGCCTGTTCGGCATCGTGTTCCTCGGCTTTGCCTACAACGTCATCTGGGTCGGCGCGGACTCCGCGGGGATCGCGCGCGGACTGGTGCCCACGTTCGCGGGCATCGACAGCGTCATGCTGACCGTCGGCATCATCGGCGCGACGGTCATGCCGCACGTGATCTACCTGCACTCCGCGCTGACGAAGAACCGGGCGCGCTGGACCGACGAGGCGTCGCGGGGCAAGCTGCTGCGCTCGCAGCGGATCGACGTCGCGGTCGCGCTCGGCGCGGCCGGCATCACCAACCTGCTGATCCTCGTGCTCGCCGCGGCGCTGCTGTACGGCGGCCCGGGCCTCGGCGGCAACGACCCGATCGAGTTCACCCATACCGAGCTGGGCCGCGTGGTCGGCGGCGGGGCCGCGCTCGCGTTCGCCGCCGCGCTGCTCGCGTCCGGCCTGTCGTCCTCCAGCGTCGGCACCTACGCCGGGCAGGTCGTCATGCAGGGCTTCATCAAGCGGCGGGTACCGCTGCTGGTGCGGCGCGGCATCACGATGCTGCCCGCGCTCGTCGTGCTGGCGCTGGGTCTGCCGGTCACCGAGGTCCTGGTCATCTCCCAGGTGACGCTGTCGTTCGGCATCCCGTTCGCACTCGTGCCACTGCTGCTGCTGACCCGCCGCAAGGACCTCATGGGCGTGTTCGTGAACCGGCGGCGGACCACCGCCACCGCGGCATGCTGTGCGGCGCTGATCATCGGGCTCAACACGTTCCTCATCGTCGGGACGTTCAGCTCGTGACCGGGCGTCGCACCAACCCTCGACCCGCGTCGGCACACAGCCGGCAACGGTTGGTCCGATCGCGGGCGGGGCGAGTCGCGGCGCACCGCCCGCGATCGGGCGTACAGTTCTGCCGGAGGCAGTCATGGACGTGACAACCGTCCGGGAGATCGCCGCCGCGCTGGTCGTGTTCGGGGCGACCGGCACGGCGTCGATGGCGCTGTACCAGCTGGCCCTCAAGTCGTTCGACATCGACCTGCTGCCCGACGCGCTCACCGCGCGGGTGCGCTGGTGGCGCGGCCACCTCGGCGGGGCGGTCGCGCTCAGCGCACTGCTGCTCGTCACCGGCCTGGCCGGCCTGCTGCTGGTCTAGGCGACGGTCGTCTCCCCCACGAAGCCCGCGATCAGCTCGGCGAGGCGGGCCGGCTGGTCCTCCATCGAGAACGTGTAGGCGTCGTCGATCCATTCCAGACGCGCGCCCGGGATGTCCGCGGCGAGGCGGCGCGCGAGCGACTGCGGGAAGAACCTGTCGTCGCGGGACCAGGCGAGCAGGGTCGGCCGGTCCTGGGTGCGCAGCTGCGCGATCGCGTCGAACGTGTACTTGGTGTCCGGCGTGACGCGGGCGAAGTCGGCGCCGATGGCCTTGTCGGTGAGGATCGGCAGCACGTAGGAGTCCCCCGCCCGCTCGTCGAGCCGCGAGCGCATCAGCCAGCCGAACGCGAGCGGCGTCGACCGCACGGGCCGCAGCCGCAGCGGGGCGAACAGCACGCGGGCCAGCGCCGGGAGGCGGGTCGGCGCGAGGACGACCTTGAAGAACCGCGGCGGGAACATGTCGTACGCGTCGCACGAGGTCAGCACGAGCCGGGCGGCGAGCTTCGGGTGGCGGGCCAGGGCGATCTGGGCGAGCGCGCCGCCGGTGTCGTTGGCCACGAGCGTCGGCGCGGGCAGGTCGAGCGCGGTGACCGCCTCGGCGATCAGGTCCGCGAGGCCCGGCGCGGTCAGGTCCGCCGCCGGCATCGGCAGCTCGTGCGCGCCGAGCGGCAGGTCCAGCGTCACGCAGCGGAAGTCGCGGGCCAGCAGCGGCACGACCTTGCGCCACAGGTTGGCGTTCACCAGCGCGCCGTGCACGAACACCAGCGGCTCTCCCGCGCCCGCCTCGAACACCCGCAGCCGGCCGCCGCTCAGCGCCAGCTCGCGGGGTGTGCCGAGGGCCTCGTCGCGCCAGTACCGGTTGTTCATCGGTTGCTCCCTTCGAAGAACTCGCCGAGCAACTTGCCGACCTGGTCGGGGTCGTCCACGGTCAGGAAGTGCCCGCAGTGTGGCAGCGCGGTGATCGCCGCGGCCGGGACGTCCCTCGCGAGGCGGGCGAACGTGTCCGCCACGTCCGGCAGCACGCGGTCCTGCTCGCCGTACACCACCCGCACCGGAACATCCAGAGTGGACAGTCCGGGGACGAGGCCGGCGAACTCGCGCGGCGAGAGACCGATGCCGGCCCTGGCGAGCGCAAGCCGGTCGGCCGCCGTGGCGAACGGCTCGCGCACCTCGGCCAGCAGGTCGTCGGGCATCTCGACCGTGCCCAGCCGCATGATCTCCGCGAGCCCCTCGGGGCTGGTGGCCTCCTCGCGCGGGCCCGGCGTGGCGAGCGTGGTCACGAACCGCAGAACCTCCGGCGAGAAGTCCGGGTACAGCAGGGTGTTCAGCAGCGCGAGCGCGGTGACCCGGCCGGGCCGCGCGAGCGCCCAGTGCACGGCGATCGGGCCGCCGAGGTCGTGCCCGGCGAGCGCCACCCGCTCGATGCCCAGTTGATCGAGCAGCCCGTCGATCGCCTGCTCGAAGTCCGGGAAGTCGTAGCGGCCGTCGGCGGGCTTGTCCGACGCGCCGAAGCCCGGCAGGTCGATGGCGACGACCCGGTTGGTCCGCGCGATCGCCGGCATGACGCCGCGCCAGATCAGTGAGGAGGTCGGCCAGCCGTGCACCAGCAGCACCGCGGGCGCGTGTCTCGTGTCGGCGCCCATGTCCCGGTAGCCGAGCGTCAGCCCGCCGGCCTCGATCTGCTTCATGTCTCCCCTTCCACAAACAAACCGACTGTCGGTCTGTAATCTAACAGACCGACAGTCGGTTTCATAGGGCTCTAAGCTGCTCGCTGATGGACAACAGAGTCGAGAAGGGCCGGGCGACCCGGGACGCGCTGGTGGGCGTGGCCCGGGAGCTGTTCGGCGAGCGCGGTTACGACGGCACGTCGATCGGCGCCGTGCTGGAGGCGGCGGGCGTGGCGCGTGGCGCGCTGTACCACCATTTCGCCACCAAGGAGGACCTGTTCGACGCGGTTCTCGACCGCGAGATCGCCCGGCTGTCCACGGTCGCGACCGAGGCGGCCGCCGGTGCCACGAACCCGCTGGAGATCCTGCGCCGCGCGTGCGCCGCGTGGCTGCGGCTGGCCCTCGACCCGGCGGTGCAGCGGATCACGCTGCTCGACGCGCCGGCGGTGGTCGGCTGGCGGCGCTGGCGCGAGATCGACGAGGCACACATCCTGGGCGGCCTGCGCGCCGCGATCGGCCTGCTGGCAACGGAGGGCAGGCTGGCCGAGGCGGAGGTGGACATGTACGCGCACATGCTCCTGGCCGCGGTGGCCGAGGCGGCGCTGGTGATCGCACAGTCCGACGACCCGGAGGCCGCCCTGGCCAGCGGCCAGGCGGCGGTGGACACACTGCTCAGCCGCGCACTGGGCGAACCGTCAAGCTGACGGCCCTTCTCCGCGGCTCCCGACGCAGCTGGCGGGGTCGACAGCGCACCCACCAGAGCGACCGAGCCCTCTCGCGGCGCCCGGTGCGGCCGGGCCAGGCCGACAACATCGCACACTCAGCGAGGCATGACACCGACGGCGCACGCGCCCGCGGCGGCCGTTTGCAATCAGCCACCAGGCCGACGCCCTCTCCTGCGCTCGACGCGACCCGTCGCACCGACAGTGCGCGGATCAGCGTTGCCGAGCGGCATCGCGGCTGCGGCCGCGCGATCGGCAAACCGGCAGCGGACGCGGCAGCCCCGCAGCCGTCGCACCGATCCCGCCCACCCGACCGACACTCCCCGCGGCGCGACAACCGACAGCGCAGCTGACATTGCAGCGGCGCTCCGCAGCGCCCCGCGCAGCCGGTCACACCGACAACGCCACCCACCAACGCGGCAGCGGCCGCATGCGAAGACCCGACACACTCCCCGGCGCGGCCGGTCACACCGACAGTGCACTCACCAGCGCCGCCGAGCTGATGTTGCGGCCGCAGGCGATCACGCCCACCCGGCCGCCGACGAACCGTGGCGCGACCGCGCGGGCCGCGGCGAAGGCCACCGCGGCCGAGCCCTCGACCAGCTCGTGCTCGGTGTCGATCACCGAGCGCAGTGCCGCGGCGATGTCCGGTTCGGACACCAGGACCCACTCGTCCACCAGCGAGCGGCACAGCTCGAACGTGATGCTGCCCGGCTCGACGTTGCCCGCCGTACCGTCCGACAGCGTCGGCTTCGCCTCGATGGACTCCAGCTGTCCCTTGTGGACGCTCAAGGCCATCGCCGCGTCGTTCGACGGGGATGCGCCGATGATCCGCACGCCGGGCAGGTCCTCCTTGAGCACGGCGGCGATCCCTGACACCAGCCCGCCGCCGCCGACCGCGACGACGAGCGCGTCGAGCCCTCGCACGGCCTGATCGATCAGCTCGACGCCGATCGTGCCCTGGCCGGCGATCACGTCCGGGTCGTTGTACGGCGAGACGAACGCCAGCCCGCGCTCGTCGGCGTACTCGCGGGCCATGATCTCGACCGCACCCGCCTCGGCGGCCAGGCTGTGCACGCGCACGCCGAACCGCTCGAGAGCGGCGACCTTGGTCGGCTGCGCGGTGTCCGGCACGAACACGTGACCGGTTCCGCCCAGCGTGGCCAGCGCATTCGCCACGCCGAGGCCGTGGTTGCCGGTCGACGCGGTGACCACCCCGCGCGCCCGCTCGTCCGGGGTCAGCGTCGCGAGCTTGGCGAGCGCCCCGCGGGCCTTGAACGAGCCGGTGCGCTGCAGGTGCTCGCACTTGACCAGCAGGTCCACGCCCAGCTCGGTGCTCAGCGCGGCGAACCGGCGCAGTGGCGTCACCGTGAGGTGCTCGGCGACGGCGGGCGCGACGGCCCGCGACCGCCGGGCCAGCTCCTGTTCGGACACGTCTGCCATGGACCCGACGGTATCCGTCAGCTCGGGAGCTCCGCGATCGAGTAGGCCGTGTCCGGCACGTCGGTGACGAACATGTGGCCCGGCGCGTGGGTGATCGCGAACGGCGGCCGGGACGCGGCGAGCGCGGCCTGCGGCGTCACGCCACACGCCCAGAACACCGGCACGTCGCCCGGTTCGGCGGCCACCGGGTCCCCGAAGTCCGGCCGGTCCAGGTCGGCGATGCCCAGCGCCGCGGGATCGCCCGCGTGCACCGGCGCGCCGTGCACGGCCGGCATCAGCGCGCTGACCCGCGTCGCGGTGTCCACCAGTGCGGCCGGGATCATCCGCATCGAGACGACGAGCGGGCCGTGCAGCCGCCCGGCGGGCCGGCACTCGCGGTCGGTCACGAACATGGCCACGTTGCGCCCCTGCTCGACGTGCCGCAGCGGCACACCGGCGACCGCGAGTGCGCTCTCGAAGGTGAAGCTGCACCCGATGAGGAACGCGACCAGGTCGTCGCGCCAGAACGGGGTGGCGTCGCCCGGCTCGGCGACCAGCTCGCCGTCGCGCCAGATCCGGTAGCGCGGGACGTCCGTGCGCAGGTCGGCCCCCGGCGCGAGCTCGGTGCGCGGGCTGCCGGCATCCGTGACGTCCAGCAGCGGGCACGGCTTGGGATTGCGCTGCGCGAACAGCAGCACGTCGTAGGCCCACTCCGCGGGCACCACGATCAGGTTCGCCTGCGTGTACCCGGCGGCGAGGCCGGCGGTCGGCCCGGTCCCGCTGCGACGGACGTCCTCGGGAGTCACGCTCCGTATTGTGCGCCGTCCGAGTGACGCGACGCAGCAACCGTTCCACCGGTGGGTCGTTACCGGACAGTCACGTCCGAAAATGCGTCGCTGAGACAGGTGAATCTGCGCATCAATACAAAAATCCGCATTACCGCACGTCGTAGTTCCGCGGCTCTTCCACTCGATAGAGCGCCCGTTTGGGGGAATCTCGTTGCGGTAACATCGCCCAGCCACTCGCCTCGTCCCCCGGTCCTACAGAAAGGGCCTGATGTCTGACTTGCCCCGCTCCGAGCCCTCGACCGAGCCGCGCGGACTGCGGCTGCCCTACGGCCTCGCCGGGTCCGGGCAGTCCTTCACCGATCAGCTCGGTCGACTCAGAAGTCAGCTCATCACCACCGCCGTCATCGCCGGTTGCCTGATCGTCCTGCTGGCCGCCGCCGGGTTCGGGTCGATCGCCGCGGGCTGGCTGCCGACCACGAACGTGGCCTTCGGCACCGCGGCGGGCACGGTGCTCGTCGGCGCGGCCGCGGCGCTGCGCGTGTTCTTCCTGTTCCGCGCGCTGGAGGAGTTGCCGCTGCCGATGCAGATGGCGCCGCCTGCTCCCCGGGAGCCGGAGCCGTGGGTCCAGCCGCAACCCCAAGTGCCGCAACAGGTTGCGCCGCCCGCGGTGCGTGCGCCGGTCGAGAGCCGGCCGCAGACGGCCATACCGGCCATGGTCGCCGGGCCCGCGTTCTCCGAGGGCATCCAGCAGTGGGGCGATGTCTTCGGCAAGCTCTCCCGCCGCCTGCAGTCGTTGGTCAACCGGCTCATCCGCAGCATCGACCGGATGGAGCACGAGCTCGAAGACCCCGACCTGCTCGACATGCTGTGGAGCATCGACCACCTCGCGACGCTGGTGCGCCGCCAGGCGGAGAACATCGCCGTCCTCGGTGGCGAGACCCTGGAACGCCGCTCCGACAACCCTGTCGACGTCAACGCCGTGCTGCGCTCGTCGGTCGCGGAGATCCAGCGCTACCGCCATGTCGTCACGATCCCGATCCGCGACGCCCGCATCCACGGCCACGTGGTCGCCGAGATCATCCACCTGCTCTCCGAGCTGCTGGACAACGCGACGGCGTTCAGCTCTGACGACGCGCCGAAGGTCGCCTTCCGTGCCCAGTACGTCACCGCCGGGCTCGCCATCCAGGTCCAGGACCGCGGCATCGGCATGGACGCCGACGACCTGCGGCGTATCAACCACCTGCTCGACCGCGACACGCACATCGAGATCGGCGAGCTGTTCAAGGACGGCCGCATCGGGCTCGCCGTGGTCAAGGAACTGGCGCGGCGCCACCACATCGGCGTCGAGCTGCAGCCCAACATCTACGGCGGCATCGACGCGTCGATCGTCATACCGCACAACCTGATCGACCGCTCCAGCGAGATCGTCCCGAACCGCCGGGCGGCCGTGCGGGAGAACACGTCGAGCCAGCCCGTGCGCCCGCCGGCGCCCAAGCCGATCCCGCACCACACCGCCAAGCAGGCCGTCGTGCCGCAGTCGCCACCGTCCCTGCCGTCATTACCACCGGCGCGGCCACCCGCGCCACAACAGCAACGGCAGGCGCCACAACCGACCGCACCGCCGGCGCCGCCGAAGCCCGTTGCGCCGCAACCGGTTGCGAAGCCGGCGGCACCGGCCACGCCCGCCGCCCCCCGCCAGGCGACGCCCGCCGGCGCCAAGGCCGACAGCGCCCATGCCGCCAATGGCAAGGCGGACAACGGAAACGCCGGTCCGGACGAGGCGCTGCCGACCCGCGAGCGCGGCACCACGTTCGCGGCCGTGCGGGCGGGGCAGGCCGTGGGGTCCGAGCGCGTGGCCCAGCAGCCGCCGATCAAGCAACCCCCGATCAAGCAGCCGCCGATCAAGGAGCCGCCCGCCGACCAGCGCGAGCGTCCCGCGCTCCCGCAGCGCCGCGAGCAGTCCTCGCACCTGCGCCCGGAACTACGCGGCGCACCGGTGCTGACGCGGCCGATCCCCGGCCACAGCCCGAACCTGCTGGCGGATCTGCAACTCGGGCGGGTCGCCGGCCAGCAGGAGATAGCGCAGACCGACGACACCCCCGCACCGGCGGGTGACAGCAGCGAGCAGCCACAACGAGCTAACGAGCGCAACACTGAAGGAGAAAAGGGCTCATGGCCGACGATCTGACCTGGCTACTTCGCCGCCTTGTCGAGGCGGTGCCCGGTGCGCAGAGCGCCGTGCTGTTGTCGGTGGACGGGATCGCCAAGTACTCGCACGGACTCAGCCCGGAGGGCGCCGACACGCTCGCCGCGCTGTCCTGCGGCATGTTGTCGCTCGCGCAGCAGGTGGGGAAGAACTTCGGAAAGGGTGACACCGACGGCGTCCGTCAGGTCGCCACGGAGCTCGACCACACGATCCTGTTCGTCACCTCCGCGAGCCTGGGCAGCCTGCTGGCCGTGGTCGCCACGCGCGAGGTCGACGCCAGGGTGCTCAGCTTCGAGATGACCAAGCTGTGCCACCAGGTGCCCGCCTTCCTCGCCACGCCGACCCGCCAGCAGCACAACTCCTCGGTCGGCAACGGATCGCACTGAGCATGGGTGGCAACGACACCGAACCATCCGGCGGCGCCGAGAGAAGTGCCGAGAGAAGCACCGAGAACAACGCGGCGAACAGCACTGAGAACTCTGCCGAGACCAGTGCCGAACGCAGCACCGGCGCCGACGAGACGGCGGCCCACGACATGTGGGTCCGCCCCTACACGGCGACCTACGGCCGCACCCAGCCGAGCACCGTCCTCGACCTCATGTCGCTCGTGAAGGCGACCGGTCGGGGGCGGGTCTCGCTCGACCGGCTCGGCTACGAGCACGCGCAGGCCCTGCGCCTGTGCCATGTGCCGGTCGCGGTGGCCGAGGTCGCCGCACACCTGCGCCAACCGGCGAACGTCGCGAAGGTCCTGCTGTCGGACCTGATCGACGCGGGCGCGGTGATCACCCGCCCGCCGGCCCCCGACTCCTACACCGACAACCCAGAAATCCTGGAGGCATTGCTTGCTGGTCTCCGAAACCTCTGACGCCGAGTTCCCGCGGCAGATCAAGATTCTGATCGCGGGCGGCTTCGGCGTCGGGAAGACGACGTTCGTGGGCGCGGTGAGCGAGATCGAACCGCTCACCACGGAGGCGACGCTCACGACCGCGAGCCTCGACTCCGACAGCCTGGCCGGTATCGAGGGCAAGAAGACGACGACGGTCGCGATGGACTTCGGCCGGATCACCTTCCCCGGCCCCAACTTGATGCTCTACCTGTTCGGCACCCCCGGACAGGACCGGTTCTGGTTCATGTGGGACGAGTTGTCCCGAGGCGCGCTGGGTGCTGTCGTACTCGCCGACACCCGCCGGCTCGCGGAGTGCTTTCCCGCGGTCGAGTTCTTCGAGCGCCGCAACATCCGGTTTCTCGTGGCGCTCAACGAGTTCGACGGCGCCATCCGCTACGAGGCGGACGAGGTGCGCACCGCGCTCGATCTCAAGCCCGAGATACCACTGGTGCGCTGCGACGCCCGGGAGAAGGAATCCTCGGCCGAAGCGCTGGTCGCACTCGTCGAGAACGTCCTTGCGGCGAGCCAGGCCCGCAAGTCCCAGAACAATGCCGCCCCTGCCCAACCGATGCGGAGCACTCGATGAACGACCTCAACAGCGGTGACACCACCGACCACCGGCTGCTCACCGCGCCGCTGGACCCCGACGTGCAACGGCGGATCGCCCGCCTGCGCCAGCTCGGGCTGGGCAACCGCCCGGTGCGCGAGTTCGACGAGTTCGCCGCGCGGCTGGCGAACTTCGCGCGCACTCCACTTGCGATGGTCAACTTCATCGGTGAGGACGAGCAGTACTTCGCCGGTCTGTACGCGGGAAACAGCGCCAACGCGGGCGTGCTCGAGGCGGCGCAGTCGTCGGCCAACGCGTCGGTCAGCCGCGTGATGGCGCGCGACCACGGGTACTGCCCGTACGTCGTGGTGCGGCGCAAGGCACTGGTGCTGGACGACGTGTGCGCCTACCCGCGATTCAGCGGCAACCCCGTGGTCGACGAGATCGGGATCCGGTCGTACATCGGGGCGCCGCTGATCGACGACACCGGCGTCGCCCTCGGCACGATCTGCGCCGTGGCCGACCACACCAGTGACTGGGGCAGGCCCGGGCTCGAGGCCATCAAGTCGATGGCCGCCGAGCTCGTGAGCCTCATTCAGCGCCGGGCGTAGCCTGCCGCCGACGCCGTTCGCAACGCCGCGCTGCTGGACCGGAGCCGCTCGGAGAGCCGCTCCGACCACTGCCGCTTGGTGTCGCCCAGCGCGACCTCGGCGAGGCGCAACCGCTGGATGTCCGACGTGCCTGCCGGCGCGTAGATGTGGTGCGCGTCGCGCAGCAGCCGCTCGAGCTTGCGGCCGCCGGACAGGCCGTGCGCGGCGTGCACCTCCATCGCGGTGCGTGCCGCGTTGAGCGACAGCTCCACGTTCACCAGCTTGGCGTTCATCAGCTCCGCGTCACACGGCAATCCCTCGTCGAGCATGTGCACCGCGTGGTACAGGTTGATGCGCGCGCTCATCAGGTCGGACTGCAGCTGCCCGAGCTTCTGCGCGACCGTGGGCATCTCGCTCAGCGGGCGGCCGCCGCGCAGCCGTCGCTGGGCGAACTCCACGGTCTCCTCGACGATGGCCTGGTGAATGCCCAGTGACACCGCGGCCAGGTTCGGCCGTCCATACAGGACACTCGATGAGTACGCGACTTTCAGCCCGTCGCCCTCGCGGCCGAGGAGATTCTCCGCAGGCACCCGGCAGTTCTCGAAAATCAGCTCGCCGAAACTGAAACCCGCGAGTCCCATCGCCGGCTCGTGCTCGGCCAAACGCAGACCCGGGCTGTCGGACCCCACCAGCAGCGCGGTCAGCCCGCCGGAGCCGAGTCCTGTTCGGACAACTGTGCCGTGCAGGTCACCGATGTGGCTGTTCCCGACGAACACCTTTCTTCCGTTGAGCACATAGAAATCGCCGTGCCGTTCCGCGGTGGCGGTCATGCCGAGGACATGGCCGCCCGAATCGCGCTCGGTCACGGCGATGGTGGGTAAGCACCGGCCGTCGCTGACCGCGGGCAGCCAGCGGCATTTCTGTTCCTCACTGCCGAAGTGCAGGATCTTGGCCGTGCCCAGCTGGGACGCCTGGACCATGGCGCCCATCGCGCCGCTGACCCGGGAGATCTCCTCGATGACGATCGTCTTCGCGAGGTGCCCAAGACCCATTCCGCCGTACTGCGGGTCGACGGTCACCCCGATCCAGCCCCGCGCGGCGATCGACCTGGCGAGGTCGACCTCCACCTCCCGGGACTTCTCCATTGCGACAACGCGGGGACCGATCTCGGATTCCGCAAAGGTCCTTACCTCTTCGCGGATTCGGTGGTGGTGCCTGGTCATGAAATAGCCGTCTCTATGCGCTCCCGAATTCAATTCGACGCCCCTATTTCGTCAATGACCAACGCAATCTCCCGACTTGAAATGCGACCTTCCCACCTTGCCAGTGGCCCACGTTCGGCGGTACCGCCTACGCGGTGATCCGATCTTGATCGAAGTTGATCATCATCACAATGCGCAACTATGCCCCCGTCGTGTATGCGAGTGAACACACCGGGTTACCCCGGTGCGCGCTCAGGTCGCGCGCAGCCCGTCGACGATCAGCGCGAGGATCCGGTCCGCCCGGGCCGCACCGCCGGCCGGGTCGATCCGCCACAGGACGCTCAGTTGAAGCAGGACATCCTCCGGGTCGAGGTCCGGTTTGAGCGAGCCGTCTGCCGCGCCCGCGGCAAGCAGCGTACCGATAGCCGCGACGAAGGGTGCGTAGTGCTCGGCGTCGAGACCGCCACCCGTGGCGGCGTGAATCACTTCCGCCACACCGAATTTGCGCCTGCCGTACCGGGCTACCTCGGCGAACCACCGGCGCAGCGCCGTCAGCGGCGGGTGCTTCGCGACGAGTTCGGGAGCGAGGTCGATGAGCTCGCGGATGTCGTGGTCGTAGAGCGCGACGATCAGCGCCTCGCGGGTCGGGAAGTGCCGGTAGAGCGTGCCGATGCCGACGCCCGCCCGCTTCGCGATCGCGGTCAGGGACGCCCCGGGCGACTCGCCGAACGCGTCCCGCGCGGCGGCCAGGACGCGCTCGCGGTTCTGCCGGGCGTCCGAGCGGCTCGGCGGTGTCATCGGATGTCTGCGCTCCTCGGTAGCGAAACGGAGGACCCTCCGGTACTGTCGTAATTCGTTGCGTTGCGGAGCTGCTGCGCCGCGGCTACGAGGTCCGCACGACCGTGCGCGCGCCGGAGCGCGAGCGGGCCGTGGCCGAGGCGGTGTCGACCGTGGTGGATCCCGCCGGGCGGCTGAGTTTCGCGGTCGCCGACCTGACCGGCGACGACGGCTGGGCCGCTGCGGTCAAGGACGTCGATCACGTGCTGCACGTGGCCTCCCCGCTGGGCATCACCGATGACGACCCGGACGCGCTGATCACGACCGCGCGGGACGGCACGCTGCGGGTGCTGCGCGCGGCCGTGGCGGCCGGCGTGCGGCGGGTCGTGCTGACCTCCGCCGCGAACGCCGCCAGCCCGTCGTCCTACGCCACCGAGGGCGTCACCGACGAGACACTGTGGACCGATCCGGACGACCCGGCGCTGATCCCCTACCGCCGGGCGAAGACGCTGGCCGAGCGAGCGGCATGGGACTTCATGGCCGAACACGGCGGTCCGACCGACCTGACCACCGTGCTGCCGGGCGCGGTGTTCGGGCCGATCCTGTCCACAAGCACCATCGGGTCCGTCGACATCGTCCGGCGGATGCTGGCCGGCGCCATGCCCGGCGTGCCGCGGATCGGCTTCGAGATCGTGGACGTCCGCGACCTCGCCGACGTCCACATCGCCGCGATGACCGCCCCGGCCGCCGCGGGCGAGCGCTTCCTCGCAACGGGAGAGTTCACCTGGATGGCCCAAATGGCGCGCACGCTGCGTGACGGCCTCGGCTCGGACGCCAAAAAGGTAAGAACTTTTCAAATTCCGGATTTCACGGTCCGGCTCGCGGCCCGTTTCGGTGACCGGTCGTTGCGCGAGATCATTCCGGCGCTCGGGCGCCGAAACCGGCACAGCACGGATAAGGCGCGGCAGCTACTGGGCTGGCAGCCCCGCCCCGCCGAGCAGGCTGTCCTCGACTGCGCACGCAGCCTGCTCGAGCACGACGTGGCCTGAAGTCCTTGCCGGACAAGCAGGTCACGCGTCGTCGACGCGGCGGGCCAGCTCGTCGCGGCTGGCGCGCAGCCGCCGGGCCGGGTCGCCGAGCTCGGGTGCGATGGGGCAGCGCGCCGGCCGGTGCCCGGTCTTGGGAAACGCCAGCCGCACCGCGTGGTGGACGAGCATGCAGTGCTGCAGCATCAGCAGCGCGACGTGCCGGTACAGCGCGTCGGCCGCGCCCGTGCGTTCCGCGTCGGCGGCCCAGCCGTGCAGCCGGTGGTACTCGCCCGCGACGTACCCACCCTCGCGGGCGAGCGCGATGTCCGGGTGATCCTCGCCCGCGCAGCCGCGGAGCACGGCCTCGGCCCGCTCCTGCAGCTCGACGCCGCGGTCGGCCACGGCGAGCAGGCCGAGCAGCCGCAGCTCGGCGCTGTCGGCCGGGCTGTCGGCG
>Ga0164241_10001751_pt1 | contig 25543 bp, 28 predicted proteins | sample OricomyardsoilBY_FD_108780 | JGI IMG/M metagenome (GOLD analysis project Ga0164241, IMG submission 108780) | Backyard soil microbial communities from Emeryville, California, USA - Original compost - Back yard soil (BY) | ecosystem: Environmental > Terrestrial > Soil > Unclassified | place: USA... | reverse complement strand
GTCTCCTGCTTTCGAGACAGGTGCAATAAACCGGGCTCTGCCACGCTTCCAAAGTTGGCGGAGACGGTGAGATTCGAACTCACGGGTCCCTCTCGGGACCGGAACTTTAGCAAAGTTCTGGGATAAACCGCTCCCCCACGTCTCCAAATTAGTAATTCGAGCCGACCTGTCCTGGCTCGTTGCTGTTCGTGCAGGTGTTGCCGTGGTCCGTCGCCTTCGGGCAACGCTTGTTGCCGCACGTCGGGCACAGGATCATGCGGCGGCCGAACATGTCGGCGAACATGTCACGCGCTACAGACTTCTCGTAGCAGGTGTTGCAGCAGTAGCTGGGCTCTGTCATTTTTTCGTAGCCGCAATAAATTCATCGAGTTTTTTCACTTCGTCTAACCCAGCCTCAACCAGTTCACCAAAGCCATCTTCATTGGCCTGCACCTTCTTCACAAGACCTAGCATAGCCAATGAAGCTCTGGCGCCAAGACTCATAGAGGGTATAGCCGCAAGGGCCGCGTCAATTTGCTTTTCACGATCCGCGAGATGCTGCGGTTGATAGACATGTAAGAATGGAATCGGATCGACAGCCAATCTGTTAGCCAATGCCCGTATTAGATTTTCATGAGCCCCTATGACAGGAGCAAGTCCCTGAGTTGGCATCTCGGCAATGCGCCTGAGCAGTGCATCCTTGAGCTGATTGATGTTGACATCCCGTAACAAGGCTAGGTTGTGAATCTCTGATGACCACTCCAATGGAACCTTTGATCCAAAACCAAAGTTATAGAAGGAGATAACACTAAGTGCTCGCATCCATCTTTCGTTCTGACGATCAGATTCAGCCTGCTTCGGTGTATAGATCAGGCCCCAGGCAGCAACACCCGCAAGAATCAAGGTCGCGCCGACTAATGCCATAGTGGCCCAGAACAAAGGGGTATCGTGCATGTCATCCTCCCAATAAGTGAGAAGATTATATCACATCGATGCCCGACTTGTAAATGGCGGAGACGGTGAGATTCGAACTCACGTGGCCCTTGCGGGCCAACAACCTTTCCAGGGTTGCGGATTAAACCAGGCTCTCCCACGTCTCCAAATTGGCGGCACTGTAGGCGGTATCCGCGCCATCTGAACCCGCATGTGGATACGAGCGGTATCAGGACCATGCCATGAAATGAATTGTGGTGTGCTGTTACGCCGAAGACGCTAGCATCGTGCGATCGAACGCGGCGGCCGCCGCCGATCGTCGTGGCTACAATCCGTCCTACTTTGGAGTGTCATGCACGACAGACCGTTTCAGCGGGTCACTCATTAAAGGTAGCTGCTTCTAAGCTTACTTCCACAAACTTGGTGCCCCAGGTGAGATTCGAACTCACAAAATCTCTCAGTTCTGAGCCGAGCGCCTTTACCAGTTTGACCACAGGGGCGAAAATCGAATTTGATTTGGCAGTCGCGACCATGATCCCGACTTCTCGAGGTATCCTCGCGTTTTATACCTTCATAAACTATGCCAAAACATTGGTGCCCGACGAGGGACTCGAACCCTCACGCTTGCGCAATGGCATCTAAAACCATCGTGTCTACCAATTCCACCAATCGGGCGAATAGTTGCAGGCCGGTGAGGTATCAGCGATGACGCTTCCCATTCTCCGTTGACTTGCCTTACCTGCGTCCGGCGACCTTCACGTAGTCATACTACAGCCGCCTAGCGTCGCGCTTGTACTTCGCGCTTCACATCTGGTGGGACCAGTAGGGCTCGAACCTACGACCTAAGCCTTATCAAGACTTTGCTCTACCACTGAGCTATGGTCCCGTGTAAATGCGTCTCGAGGCGTACGCCCGTCGTCAACGCATGGCCGTTTGAGTTTTTATCCAGGCACGGCCAAACAGGAATTCAAAATTAGGGAGTTCTTACGCGGCTACCACGCGGAACCATTTACGACTTGTTCATGTCGGCGAGATGGATCATGCTTGTCCTGGATCTCTTGCCAGCTCCCGTGGGAGCACCAGGCTTTACTCGCGTCGCATCCTTAGGTGAATCCGATCTTCATCACCCCTAATTGATTGTGGTCGTCGCCGTTGATGGCCTCGGCCAGCGTAACCTTGTCCGACGTGCCGGTGTACTCGCGACCGATCGCCTGGCAGGCTACGGACGCCTCGGCCTTCGTCAGGTGCCTGAACCTGATCGCCGCGAAGCAGCGGCCCGGGCGCAGGAGCGCGTCGTCGATGCTCGTCAGTCCCGGCAGGTTCGTGCTGAAGATGATCTTGCGATCCGGCAGCGACACGAGGCCGTCCGCCAGGTTGAGGATCCGGGTCATCAGCTTGTTGCCGTCGCCGCGTGCCTCGAGCATCGTGTCGGCGTCCTCCATGACGAGGAGACGCGGGCTGGTGTCGTCGCTGTCGTCGCCGTAGCGGTCTTCCGCCGTCGGCTTCGCGAAGCGCATGAAGAAGGACTCGGACTGCTGCACATCCGGATCGTACGTGATCCAGGTCTCGAAGTTCATCGCGCGGATCAGCCGGCGGATGAAGCTCGTCTTGCCGGTGCCCGGAGGACCGAGCAGCAGCATGACGTTGGCCTTGGACTTCAGGAAGGCCTTGGCGAACGAGTCGATGTCCTGGTGCATCCAGGGGTAGAACTCGTTGAGCGGGTTCGATCCCTCGAGGTTCAGGTCGGACGACGTGATGCGGCCGGACGGGTCCTTGAAGAACCACTTGACCTTGGAAGACGACGCGGCCGTCTTGAACTTGCTGACGATCGCATTGACCTCTTCGGCGCGGTCCTGGTGGACCCAGCCCTCGAGGACGTTGTTCTCGCCGCAGATGAACATCATCTCGGAGTCGTACGCGAACACGTTGCTGTTGAACTTGGACTCGGCCTGGGCAGCATGCACCGTCAGCTTGAGCGCGTCGCAGAGGAACGCGAACGACTTGTTGAGGTCCTCAAGCTCGAGGTAGAGAGCGACGTACGAACCCTTCTTCCGACTGAGCTGCCACTCGGCTGCCTCGTGATCGTGAAGGATGAATCGCGTCTCCGCATGGAATATTGACATTGAGTCGTTGTCCTTTGTTATCTGATGACCGGATTTCGCTGCTGGCCTAAAGTATCGTCCAGTGAGTAAGTCGCGCGCCATGTGCCATTATAACCGATGCGCCGACCCAAGTAAATCTTAGACAGGGGTGGGTTGCCCCACCCCCTACCGTTGGGTTATACGGACCGGGTGTCCGCATTCGAATTAGGCCGCGAGGGCCATTTCGAATTCTGCGTCATTTGCAGCGTTTACTTGTTTCGCTTCATTTACGACGATCGCCTGTCGGAGTGCGTTTCTTCCTAGCTAGCCCTGTCGAATCCTGTCACCCCCGCACTCGCGCAAATGACTGCGCTTAATTGGTGGAGGTGGGGGCATCTGAGAGCCCCGTCCAAAACTCATTCAGTCGAACATTGTACACTCATCATCCGCCCAACGGACGTTAGCACCCGAGGGGTCGGAAGTCAAATGGCGTCGGAGAGTAATATTTGCCGTTAAATGTTTTAAGGAACCCTCTTAGACAGCCAAAATGGTAGCAGAGGAGGGATTTGAACCCCCGACCTCGTGGTTATGAGCCACACGAGCTTCCAGCTGCTCTACTCTGCGTCAAATCGTGTGGCCATTATACGCCACTTCAAAACTGGTGCGGTCGGTTGGGAATCGAACCCAACCTACACTGCCGTACCCCGGTCGGATATCGCCACGCGTGTTTCTGCAGACCATCGCGAGGCTCACGCCGTTCTCGGGCAGATCCATCCCGCTTATTGCGGGCCCGTCATCCACTGCGCCACAACCGCACAAAACGAAAATGGTGCGCCCTGCAGGGATCGAACCTGCGGCCTATTCCATGTCAAGGAAGCGCTCTACCGCTGAGCTAAGGGCGCGAAGAAAATCAGATGTTCAACTTGAACCGTGTGCGCAGCTCCTGCTTGCCCCATGTGTAGAACATGAGGACGGGTGCGACAATGAAGATGGCCAAGGTAAGGTACACTAAAATATTCATATGGTATGTTTCTCTGTTGCAAAAAATCTGGTGCCGAGTGAGAGATTCGAACTCCCGGTGTTTGTATGGCTGCTTACAAAACAGCTGCTGTCGCCACTGAGCCAACCCGGCATTTGGGAATAGGTGTCGCATTTTCCATGCATGTGGCGCGACGGAGGATAGTGAATCCACCACAGGAACAAAGATGTTGGCAGCCGCTGAAGCCCTCTCGGCCACTAACCGGAGGCACGTTACATCAGTAGACGAACGTCCAACACCCCTCGCATTTACTCGCTAGGACCCGCGGTCTTCTCGGTGTCGTAGCATATCTTGGTCGTCTCTATCACGAACGACATCGACACGCCGTAGCGCATGATGACGATCGTCGCCGGGCCGGGCGGCAGGTCGCCGTCGGTCGGATTCATGAGGACGTCGTACTCTCGGATGCCGGCCTTGTAGGCCGGCGTCGTCTCTGGCACGTCGGATATGATGCCGGTCTCCCGGCTGTAGATGAACCCGACGCCGTTGTACTTCTTCGTGCCATTGGCACAGCGGTCCTCGTCGTCATTGGTCGACTCTCCGTCGCCAGTCTCCTTCGGCTTGATCATGTCACCCATCATGGATATGTGGATGACGTTCTCCTCGAGATCTGCCATCGCTGGCTTGCCGGCGCCGGTAAGGTCGGGACGAATGAGTAGGGCCACCAGGAAGATCAGGTGGAGAAGTACCGAAGCTACCAGACCGACTACTCTCCTCATGAGAGTATTTATGGGCCGGTCGGATCAGCAGATCTTGGTGGTGCTGTCGAAGGCAGTGCCGGAGGCGCAGAGTCTGCGACTAATCACCGGTTCAACCTTCGGGACGGACGTGACCTTGGTGAAGACCAGGTCCAGGTGCTCGCGAACCATGGCGAGCTGCTCCTTGTCGAGCTGCTCCGGCTTGGTAACCTCGAGCACGCCCTGGAGCCAATAGCAGAAGTCTTGCGGCGACATGGGTATCCTTTGTTGTTATTGTTGGTGCTCCCTCGGGGACTCGAACCCTCGCCGTTGCCGCTAATCTGGCAGCTCTCCCGGGTCTATAAGGCCCAGCCGCACACCCGTGCTAAGGAGCGATGAAATGCAGTCTCGACCTCGCTAACGGTTCACGAGTGGCTGGTGCCTTCCGCGCCATCTCCGCGCGACGTACCTTTCCAGTTGCCGAAACGTCTTGGTGCCCAAGGTGGGACTCGAACCCACAGGATCCAGATTTTGAGGCTGGCACGTATACCAATTCCATCACTTGGGCGAATAGGCGGTAGCGCATGGATGGAAGAGCTGGACAGTGTGGCCGGCTACCGCGGACACAGCTCGTATTTCCATCCGTCCTGCGTTCTCACTCCAATGTCGACGGGACTCGAACCCGCACATGCTACCTCTTGCGAGGATGGGTATACCAGTTCCCCTATTACGACAACACGACGACCGCCCGTTTGTCCTGGCGTGAGTGAGCCCACAATTCTTGAATAGCTAGCGGCTTGTATCTCGGGTATCCCGCTAACCCAACCTGTCTATACCAGGTGCACGTGCCAGTAACCCTGCACGACCAGGAGCCAAGGCAATACGTACCCGGGTGAGGGGAGGCAATTGCCGATTTACGTGACCAGCCAATCACGTCGCGATGGAGCGGTATACCGGGCTCGAACCGGTGACCTCAACTTTGGCAAAGTTGTGTTCTACCAACTGAACTAATACCGCATGAAATTGGAGCGGGTAGAGGGAATCGAACCCTCGAGGTCTGCTTGGAAGGCAGGAGTTTTACCATTAAACTACACCCGCGAAATGAATCTGTTCGGCCAGCGCGCATCTTTTAACCATCAGGAATGCAACTAGGATGATCTCTCGAACCCACTAAGGTAAGGCTGCATCAGACTGCTACTCTGTCGGATAAGTTTTCCAGACCCTCCAACCGAACAAAACTTTGCTGCCTTTTACGGTGGCAGCGAACCAAAATGGTCGGGGTGACAGGAATTGAACTTGCGACATCTTGCTCCCAAAGCAAGCGCTCTACCAGGCTGAGCTACACCCCGAATGAAACAGAATTTGGTCGGAAAGGCCGGAATTGAACCGACGACTTCTTGCTCCCGAAGCAAGCGCTCTACCAGGCTGAGCTACATTCCGAAAGGCGGGAAATCCTCGTCGCCGCACGGCGAGGGTCCCTGTCGGAGCTACCGACTTTTGCATTTATTTCGCACCCGTGGGCGGGCTATCCCTTACGCAGGTATCACGGCGGGGTGTCGCTTATATTCTCGTCGCGCTGACCCCACATCCGGAGCCAACGTCTATCGCACCACCCATTCATGCCTGGGCTGATCTCGGGCCACATGTTGTGCCTTCCGGCTGATGGGGTGCCCTGATCGGGTACGAGTTGAGTTAGGTTCTTGCGGCTGCACCATCCTCATCTTCTTCATGGGGCCGCTAACTCCACGAAGCACAGCCATGGTGCTTAAAATCGCAGTGACAGGCGAATCGCGTATCTTCCATCGAAGGAGCCGACGCAACACTTAACGCGATTTAGAACGCGCCGGCCATAAGCTACATCACTGCAAAACGAATTGTGCGCCGCATTTGCCAGACCCACGAGTTGTGTGGGTCACCTCCCTTTCGGGTAGGAAGATCGACGCTTCTTATTTGGTCCGACTGTCGACCGCGCAGTTTGCAACCCGCAGGGTCTCTTATCCTCTGTGGCGGTTTTCAGCTTGGCTGTACACCACAGCAGTCAGATATTGGTGCCCAGTGAGGGGATCGAACCCCCGACCGTAACCGTGTAAGGATTCCGCTCTACCGCTGAGCTAACCGGGCGAATCTCTCAAGAGGACTGCAACCTCCTCTCTTCCCAACGCCGGCATCATAAGATGTTGCAGGTCCGTACGTTGGAGTAATCTTCCCGTATTCACATAGGAACGGGTAAACCCTTTCGACCAGATTCCCACGTCCGGAGTGAGCCCCGGCTTCAGCAGGTTATACTGCAGCGTACTGGTCATGTTCTTGGTAGCGTCCGCAACGTCTCTTCAATTGCACCCGGCCACCGGCGGCTGCGAAGGTTTATAACGTTGGGGCGTCGGGTTCAGTGTCTCCACCATCGCTGGCTTCTTCATCCTTGCGGACAATGAGTCACGACCCCTTTGCTTTCGAATTGGTGCCCTCGAGAGGACTCGAACCTCCACACTGTTACGCTCCAGCACCTCAAGCTGGCGTGTCTACCAATTTCACCACGAGGGCATAAACTAAAAGGTGGTAGCGGGAGTGGGAATTGAACACCACACCATGTCTGCCTTATGAGGACAGTGACCTACCGTTGTTCGATCCCGCTATATCAAGTTGGTGGAGAATATCGGACTCGAACCGATCAAGCTGAAATCTTGCAAGGATTTCCTGGGTGCCCTGCCCATTCCCCGAATTTATCCACTTAGCCCTGTCTGGGCGGGTGAGTGGGACCCTCAGCATTTATCCACTTAGCTCTTCTGAGCGGGTGAGTGGGACCCTCAGCATAGGTGGCGGATGCACTCCGCCAGGAATTTGTGGAAGATCCCGAACCCCGTGCTTTGGTGCGTCGGAGACCTCGCATCAACCCGTGACGCGTAGCGGTGGCTTGCGAAGTGCATTCATGGGCCACAAGGTTCAATTGACTCCGCGACGATATGACCGCCGCACCACCAAGTCCTGTCGGACGCCGGGTACTCCCGTGTGTTCTCCTTAAACTAGGAGTCAAACTTGGCGACCCCAGCAGGACTCGAACCTGCATCGATCCAATTACAGTGCTCGAGATTAGAAGGCTCGTCTGGTATGGGGCCAGTGATAAATGATGAGATGAAAGTGGTGGGAATGCCTGGAATTGAACCAAGTTGGCCCTATGGGCAACAGTTTTACAGACTGTCTCGAAACCATTACGGTCTACACTCCCGATGAAACGATGTCCTTGTGTCTGGTGCCCTTGGTGGGACTCGAACCCACAAGATCCCGGATTTTAAGTCCAGCAGCTGTACCAATTCGCATGAGACACAAGGGCGAATTCTTCCAGGTCGATACTCAGCCGCCTCACCTGGATCGGGCGGATGAGATGGCCCGACCTTTCGATCGGGCCATATTTCATCAAAAATACTGTCGCACTCTCGCATTCCTCCAGCCTCAGGGTGCGCCACCGGCTGGTATCTTAACGGTCCGCCTTTTGTTCTCGCTGAACTGCTAATCAGCGTTTGGACCTTGCGGTCCGAAAACGTTCAAGGGGCCCTTTCGAGGCCCCTTGAGAAAAGATCTGAGTCTTACTCAAGGGTTACATCTGGCTACCTGGGACAAGGGCGGCAGACGACACGGCTATCAGGCTATATCCGAGCCCTGAACCACCAATCGTTGTCACTCTTGCACTCAATGAAGACATTATAACCTCAATTCGAAACTGTTTGCTAATCTGCCAGATATTTATCCAGCCTCGTTTATTTATGCGATTTCCTCGACGCAAATAAACAATGTGTGAGCATTTTGCCATACCCGGGTGGGGTAGTAAACTGATATTTTCTACCGAATGTATTCCCAGTCCGTCAGGTCATGCTGGCCCAGGCTGCCCACCTTATTCTTGTGCGGGTAGCTGGCCGTATCAAAGAAGGCCCTGCCCTTGTGGCTCATGACGGCCGTGAATGGCACCGACGCGTGGATGATCCGGTCGCCGCCCTTCGTGAACTTGACCTCGTGCGGCATCAGGCCGCCATACTGCAGGAGGCACGTAGCCGTCACCGGCGAGACCTTCGTGACGCGTGTCTTGATGACCTTGTGGTCCGCTATGACGTAGACCTCGTCGCCGACGCTGTAGGTCTCACCCTGCACTACAGCTTGTCCCAGAGCAGAGACTCGCGGGCCGAGGCGGTGAGGATGTTCCTGGCGAAGCTCGCCGCCCGCGGATTCTTCACCGAAGCGAACTGCTCGCCGATGTACTTGTGCACCATCGGGTACAGCCAGTGCCGCGCATCGGCGTCGAGGTCCATCAACTTCTTGAGGCGGCGCTCGACGTTCTGCACGCCCTTCGTCACCGCCCTGAAGTCCTGCGGGTACTGCTCATAAAGAATGCGGGAAAGGATTACCGCGCCCGGGCTATCGCCGAACAGGTAATCCTTGCCCTCTTTCTTTACGTGCTCAACTTTCATGCGGGCATTGTAACACGCTTACGACCACAGCAGATCGAAATTGCCCCGCATGACGTCCCTGCAGCGCGCAACCTTCCCGGAGCGATGGTCGCCAACCGAGTCGCGCTGAAATTGGTACGTGCGAACCTTGTCGCCCCTCATCCCAGAGCCGATCTGGTCACGCCTGGCGTCGTTCGTCGACTGGGCCCTGGCCCCTTCGTGCGCCGACTTCAGGTCGCCCATAAGGGCCTTCAGCGCGGCCGTGTAGCTCGAGCTCCTGTCCCTCATCTGCGCGGTCCGGACTATGCCGGTCGGGCGGTGGATGAGGCGGCAGCAGTTCTGCGTCTTGTTCCGGTTCTGACCGCCGGACCCGCTGCCCGAGTACCACTGTACCTCGAGGTCGCGATCGGCTATTGTGAAGTCAGACGAGGACGCGTCCACCACGGCGACCGTGACGGTGCTGGTGTGCACTCGGCCCTTGCGCTCCGTCGGAGGGACGCGCTGGATCCGGTGGCCACCCACCTCGTTATGTAAGGAACTTAGATCGTCGCCCTCGAATGCCAGGACGGCTAGGTGCAGGCCTTTATCGGATTGCCTGCTCTCTGCGACGTTACACTTTCAGCCGAATTTGCCGGCCATGCGTGAGTACGCGGAAGACAGGTCAGCCACGAAGAGCTTGGCGTCGGCGCCACCCTCGGCTGCTCGGATTTCAAGTTGAAGTTTCATAGATACCTCCTGAGGACACATCATACTATGCGGCAAATGAAAAGGGAGCCCATCGCTGGACTCCCTTACTTAACGAACCCCTCGGATCAAGGCATCGTCGCGCCGGTCGACAGGACGCGGATCGGGATGTAGATGAACTCAGCAGCCTTGACTGGCTTGAGCGCTACGTCCGCGATGAGCTGGTTGTTGTCGATGACGAACGGCGTGTTGTTCGACTCGTCGCACAGGGTGACGAAGTCGTACAGACCGCGCTGAGCCATGATCTGGTTCAGGAAGCCATCGATCGCAGCCTTCAGGTTGTCGCGGGTGATCTTGTCATTCGGCTCGAAGACGAACGGGAAGGCACCCTTGCGCAGCTGACGCTTGATGTAGCCGACCTCGCGAACCACGTTGACGCGGTCGAGAGCACTCGCCACACCCTGCGCAGTCTTCTGACCCCACACCAGCAGTCCCTGACCAGGGAAGTAGGTGATCGGGTTGATGTTCTTCGGCAGGTTGTAGAGGTTGTCGCGCTGACCCTGGTTCAGGTTGGCCTGGACGTAGGTCGTCGGGTTGATCGGGTCGCCGGAGACGTAGCCCACGGAGGACACGCCGGTGACCACGCCGCGCTGCGCGCCCGCCGGAGCGAACCACACGTACGAGACGTTGTCAGAGTAGGCGTAGGTCCTGAGCGCGATGCCGGAGGCCGCGATGACCACCTCAGCGCCGTCCAGGTTCGTGGCCAGGCCGTGCGGGTAGTAGTAAGCGACGTTGCGGTTCGAGGTCTTGCCGGAGGTCATCGCCCACGTGGCGACCTGCTCTGGGTCACGATTCATCGGCGTGTCAGCGATGACGAACGCCTCTTCGTTGACGTCTGTCGCGAGGGCGACGAGCTCAGATACGACCTCTGGGAAGCCAGGGGCCAGGATCAGGTTGTACTCGTAGATCTCGGAGCGAACCTCAGTGTTGCTGTTGATCGCGGCGGCGAGGGCCGTCTTGATCGTGACGCGCTGCTGGGCATCGGTGTCGCCGACGATCGGGTAGCGAACCTTCTCAGCGATGACGATGGTGAACGTGTCGCCAGGAGCGTACTGCGTCGAGCCACTCTCGAGCAGGAAGCTCAGGTAGCCGTCGGAGGTCGTGTAGTCAGAGCCGATCGTGCCAGATGGCAGCGGGCTGCCCGGACCGATGACGCTGAAGTTCGTCGGCGCGGAGACGTTGATCGAGGTGACCACGATCTCGAAGCCGGTGCCGCCGAGGCCGACGACCGTGAGGGTCTCGCCTACCGCGTAGTTGTTGCCGCCAGCCGTTACGCTGACGCTCTGCACGATGCCGCCGGACACTACGACAGTGGCCTTTGCGCCGGCGCCTGGGGAGCCGGAGTCGAGCGGAGCGAGGTCAACGTCGGTGTGCGTGCCGTTGGTGTAGCCGGTGCCTGGACCCGGGAGGTCCGCGTCATCGAGGCCGGTGGCGCCGAGAACGAGTGGGCCAGCCGTCGGTGCCACGATGGCGATGGTGTACGTGCCGACGAGAGCGGACGAGCCGATCTCGATGTCGGTGATGGTACCCTTGCCGGCGCCGGATGGCGACGTGGTCGGGGCATACACGATGTCGAAGGTGAGCGTGTCGCTGACGGTGAACGGGATGGTGCCGGCTGCGACTTCGAAGTTGACGATGTTGGACTCGAACTCCTCGTCGACGCTGCCGCTGCCGATCGCACCGGACACTGAGCCAGTGACGGTGTACTCGGTCGAAGACGTGAAGGTGACGGTGATGGTCTCCGTCGCGATGCCGTCGGTGCCGGATGCTGCGTCGAGGTCGAGGCCGGTCTGCAGCTCGATGTCGATGAGCTCGCCGTCGCTAGCGACAACGCCGGTGTAGTCGACGTCTGTCGCGACCACGGAGGACTCGCCGTTCGTCTTGACTACGCTGAGGAACTCTTCAGCCTCGTAGCTCGTGTCAATGTTGGCGCGAACCACGTACGCCAGATTGCCGATGCCGAGGAACTGGTTGAGCGCGAAGAGGCCATACTCATTCAGCGCGGAGCCGTGAAGTGCCTGTCCGCCTTCCGTGAGGAAGTGCGGCACGCCGAAGAGCTGCACAGACTGTCCGATGGAGGTGACCGTGCGGACCACGCCGTGCTCGGCGGTGCCGGCTGCGAGCGTCTGTCCATCTGGCTGGAGCTTGTTGGCCTTCGTTGCAACGAAGATGAGCGGCACCGTCGGTGCGGCCGCTGGAATGTAGAAGCTCTCGTCAATTACGGTGACGCTAACTCCTGCTGAAACTAATGAGGCCATGGGTTCTCTCCTATCTGTATCTGGGGCTCTATGGCGAGTTCTTCAATACCATGAAGATATTTATCAAAAAACTGAGTTACCCGCGGAAATAAGGGGGTCTTAGCCAGCGGGGGCTATAGGCGTGAAGTTCTTGGTAACGGTGTACCTGGCGGCCGGGTCGTCGGCCCCGACGTAGTTCGTGGTCAGCGTCAGGCCGGTGTCGGACAGGACGGACGCCACGTAGTAGACGTTCTCGTATCCCTGGATCTGGAGCATGTCGCCGGCCTCGACCTTGGAGATCCAGGACGTGCCGGTGCCGACGAGGGAGTTGCTTCCACTGGAAACTGCGACCGTGCCGAGCGAGTACTGCATCGGGACCACGCCGTCCGCGGTGACCTTGAATCCACCGAAGTCCGGGACGTACGGGCCGGTCGAGCCGTCCGGCTGGATCTCCTCCGGATGGAAGTTGTCCTTGTCCCACAGCCTGAGGATGATCTCCTTGACGGCGTTCCTCTTGACGTCGATCGGGGCGGTGATGTGGATCGGGATGCTGAAGGTCAGCGTCCACATGATGATCCGGCGATCACCGGCCGGCGGGTAGTTCTCCTCGTTCGTCAGTCCCGTCAGTTCCACGGTCGTGAGCTTCCTCCAATCGAGGGCGGCGTCGGACGTCTGGATCTGCAGGATCGGGTCGAACAGGATCAGGATCTGCTCGAGGATCTGGTCGCGCTGCTGGGCGCTGGAGACGTACATCGTGACCTCCAGGGTCATCGTGTACGGTATCGGCATGATGCGGGTGGCGACCTTGAGGTCGTCCGGGTACACGCCACCCTTCGGCAGGAACGTGCGGTTGTCCTGGACGCCGACGCCGTGCCTGACGGACGCCATCTCCAGGTTGGTCATGTGGACGGCCAGCGACGGCAGGGAGAATGGCTTGTTCTGGGTGTTGCCGGCCTCGATGGCGGCGACCACGCGGTCCTTGGATCCGATCCTGACCGGCACGGTGATGAAGCCATCCGACGCGTCGCATTCGTCGCCGACGCCGGTCTTGACCCTCAATCCGGTGAAGATGTTGCAGAACTGGATCAGGTATCCGCGGAGCTGATTGTCGAACCAGTACGTGTTGATCATCGTGGGCCACCGTGGACTCGCTCGAACCTATACCGGTCTATCTCCGGCTTGATGAGCTTGTAATTATTGATCTGCAGCGAGCGAGGCGGGGTCTTGCCGTTGGCCTGCTGCGCCCACCCACTCGTCGCCAGGTCCTTGAGGTCGCGCTTCGGCCCGATCATCTTCCACATGATCGGACACGATGCGAGTGAGTACATGCCAATGCTGGTATGGATCGCCGTCGGCAATCTAGTGATGTCTATGAGGTGCCCGCGGTAGAAGGCGAGCTCAGGATACGACGTGAACAGGTCACCGGTGTCCGTCACCAGGTACCAGTAGAGATACGCGCTCACAGGGCACCGAACAGCAGGTCGTGCCGGTCCTGGACCTTGTCGAGGTATGCCACGGCCGTCCTGCCGTTGAGGTAGCCGGTGATGCCGATGTTGTAGGCCTCGATCGCCGCGTCCTTGTCGCCGAGCTTCTTGTAATACTTCGCGAGGATCTCCGCGCCAGTCTTGATGGCCTCCTCAGGATCCAGCAGGGAGTGCGGCTCCTTGCCCCACACGGCAGGACGGACCTGCATCAGGCCGACGGCCGGATCGTCCTTCAGCTGGGAGATCGCATTCGGATCGAACGAGCTCTCGGCGGCAATGACGGCCAGGATGTCCTTCGCGGTCGGGAACGTCGGGCGGGCATACTTGTGGGCGAGCGCGACGACCTCCTTCACGAAGTCCTTGTCGACGCTGTACTCCTTGGCGATCTTGTTCACGACCGGCTGGACGTAGGCCGTCTTCACGGCCTGGGGCGACACGACTGGCTTGTCCGCGACTGCCACAGGTGCGGCGATGCGTGACACCGGAGCGGCCGGCAGAGCGGCCGGCGCGGTCTTGGCTGGGCCAAGCAGAGACGCGGCGGCGACTGCAGCAGCCGCAGCGTGCTTCAGACCCTCGTCCATCTCCTGTTGTTCCAGCAATTCCTTGACTTTCATGGGCTTCTTTACGTATTACACTCAGAGTATTTACAGCTTCTTCGTGATTGTCTGCTTGTCCGCGGAGGCCATGATCGCGCGGACCGATGGCTTCAGTGAACTCTGCGACGGGCGGCGATCCTGCTGCTGGAAGATCCAGCGACCCTTGAGGGCCGAGAACCTGTAGAGCCGCGCGCCGATTCCGTACTGCGGCGGGTAGTTGAGCCTGAAGTAGTCGCCGTCGGTGGCCGCTGTGGCCTCCGGCAGCTGGTAGCCCTCGGTGTACGGCTCGTCGTTCGGTGGCAGACCATCCTCGATGAACATGCTCGGCTTCGCCGGCGTCTGCGGCGTATCAGCCCACAGCACCGGTGCGACCGGCGGCGGGTTGTTAGGCGGCGCTGTGACCTGGCCCTTGGCGTTGACCGGCGGGGCCGGCTGCTTGTACGGCACGGCCTGGACGGCGATCTCGTCGTCGCTGCCGACCTCAGGGACCATGTCAGCGGCGAGCTTGATGATCTCCTCGGTGACGGTGAGCGGGACGGTGTTGATCTGGTCACCAAGCTCGGTCGTCAGGATCCTGTCCGGCGTCATGTACTTCTCGGTGTCGATCGTGCCGAAGATGTCCTTCGTCTCCTGCGACGGCAGGGCGATCTGAGCGTTGACCCTGTACACGGTCGGGACGTTGCTCGGCGTGAAGCCGGCCTCGTGCCAGCCGTGGTCGGTCACCTCGAGGAACTTGCGCACCGGCCTGAGGTTCTGATCCCACTGCAATTCCGGGATGACCTCGATGATGTCGCCGATCACTATCGGACGGCTGAGCTTCTGCACCATGTCGGAGAAGCTGAGCTGGAACGTGTACTGGTCTAGCATCGCAAGGCCGAACTTGCCGAGGTCGGTGCTGCCACCGCCGGCCGTGTACTGCACCTTCATCTTGACCGGCACGATGGAGTAGTCCCTGTCCCGGTTCTCACCGTAGAACAGATCCTGGATGCCAGAGATGTCGGGCGCCGGCGAAGCCAGCGCGTCGAACTTGTTGACAACCCACACGGATCCGGCCGGCATCTCAGCTGGCGTCACGCGGATGGCCTTGGCCTTCAGCGTCCTGTTGAGGTTGAGCACCTGCTGCTGCGGCGACTGCTTGACCTTGAACACGCCGGCCCGCTTCCACACATACACGACTTCTATCATGAACAGGTCGCCGACGACGAACGGCATCGAGCCCTGCGCGATGGCGAAGTTGATCAGCTCCGAGCGGAACATGATGGACGGACCGGAGTTGGAATCTATCTCGCTAACGGTGGCTGTGCCGAGCACGACAGGCTCAGATGCGCCGGGCACGTCGATCGTGACCTCGAACTGCGTCGCGCTCAACGCGGTCGCGTAGACGATCGTCGGGATGGCATTGACGCCGACCGAGACATCGATCAGCGAGCCGTTGCCGACGTTGCCGGTGCCGAGGATGCTCTTGATGACGCACGTGCCGTCGGCGATCTCCACCTTCAGCGCGGTGGCATACTGTCCAGGCGTCGCAGACTGGGTGATGATCGCAGCACCGACGTCGATGAGCTTCGCCTTCTTCGGGCCGTAGCCAGACCTGAAGCCGAAGTCCACACCCACGTATGTGTTGTTGACCGCCGCAGCGCCGACCTCATATCCCTGCCACGGCAGGACGTTGATGTTAGTAGCTGGATTGCCGGGCGATGGAGACACGAAGATCTCGCCACTCGGCAGCACGGACGAAGAGTCCTGCTGGTGCACGCCCATGAGCTTGTAGACGTTGACCTCAGCGCCAGAGATGTTGATCGTCTCGGCGATGTAGCTCTCCTGGAGAATGACCTCATTCTGCGCGCAGCGATCCCTGTCAGACGATGAGAAGTCCATCGTGCCGACGCACAGCTTGTGCACCGGCGGTGTGGTATCGTAGTTGGCTGGGACCGTGCCAGTAGGTGGGCAAGTGTTATCTGCCATGCATCACCCTATCAAGAACGCTGCGCCCCACTCGGCGCCACCGTTGCCAACCTCGTAGTCGTTCAGTTGGCGCAGCAGCTCGGTCTTCAGCTCAGTCGAGCGAGTGAGCAGCAGGTCGCCGTTGAGGCCGAGGCTGCCGGACGCAGACGCGAGGCCGGAGGTGTACTTGGAGCGGATCTGGCCGAGCATTTCCATGGCCTCGGCGTATGCCCAATCCTGCAGCCAGTTGAAGGCATAGCGATCCTTGATCAGCTCCTGCGCCGTCTTCTCGAGCACGGCCTCGAGCACAACGCGCTCGCTCTTCAGGTTCGAGCGGCGGATGAGTCGCAGCTCACGGCGCGCCTCGTTCCACGTGAACATCAGGTTGCCGGCGAAGATCTTCTCGTACAGCTCGGAGAGCTGGCTCACGAGCCAGATGCTCGTGACGTCGATGTTCGGGCCCTGATAGAGCTGGTTGTAGAACGCCTGCGCGTACAGTCCGGTCTCCGCCGATAGCGACGAGATGCCGAGCTGGTTGATGCGGTGGATCTTCAGTATGTTGATGATGCGGTCGGTGCCGTCGCGCGGGTCGTTGAGGTAGTACGTGTCCTGGCCCTCGGTGAAGCCGCCGATGATCGTGAACGGGACGAATGCCTGCTGATAGGCATTGTCAGCGCGCTGCCTGAACTTGGCAATCGCGTTCCTGCCAGCCAGGATGAAGTGATCCTCGTCGAGCTCGACGCAGACCTTCGGGTAGCCGAGCTTGGTCTTCACGTCCTTCAGCAGGTTCTTGAAGGCCTCATCGGTGCCATCCGTGCCGACGTCCAACTTGATGGTCGACGGGTCGCCCTCCTGGCTGGTGTTGGCCTCAACCCAGGTCGAACCCACCCACGTGAGCAGCTTCCGGGTCGTCTTGTTGTAGAAGAAGTCGCCGACTTCAGGGATGGTCGGCAGTTCGGATTGGCCGATGTGGCTGTTGTACGAGAACGGCTTGATAGCCACCCACTGCCCATTGATCCACACCTGAACATTTGTTGGTGATGGGTTCGCGTACTTCGGCTGCTCGCCGGCGATGTAGACGTCGTCGCAGTACTTGATGTAGGAGGTCGTCGGCGCGGCGACGCTCGCCTTCATGTCGATGCAGACGAATTGGCCAGGCAGGCCGTCGGCCGGATACGATCCGACCGGAATGATTCCCTGGAACGGCTGCCACGCACCATCGCGCATCCTGGTGCGCATGTTGCTGCCGTCGGCCGCCTCCCACTCCACGCCGTTGAAGAACCACAGGTCCTCGAGGCCGCGGATATTGAAGATAGAAGCGATGTCGATGCTCGGCTGACCATTGCTGGTCATGATGTTATCGCCGGCCTTGCTCCATCCGCCGCCCTCGGAGCTGGCGTCCTCTATCCAGACGTAGACCGCGCCGTCGTTGACGTCGTAGTATACCTTGCCCGGGATCTGGTTGGCTGGGTCGTCGCGCCATGCCTGATCGTGTCGCTCGATCGAGCCGGTGTAGATATTGTTCTTCGTCGTCTCGACTACGTACGACTGTACACCCTTCTTGTAGTACTGGAGAATGCCCGAGGCGGCGTGGACCGAGGCATAGTAGATCGTGTTGGCGTCGAGGCCGGTGACGTCCACCGTGAGCTGGTCGATGTCATCGCCAAAGTAGCCGTAGAAGGCTGCGACGACCTGGGCGCCGCCGATCATGCCGTCCGTCGGGTTTGGGGTGCCATACACCGTGGAGGCCATGTACCTGGTGCCATCGATCGGCTGCTCGGCCATCGTGAGCTTCTGGGGCGAGAGCAACACCACGGCACCAGCATACGCCACCTTCTGGGGCGGCAGGGTCCAGGTGATCGTCCCAACTGTGCCGTTCTTGACCATCGAGACGGTCATTCCGCGGCCATCCAGAATCAATTCGGTGCTATTCATTTGATATCCTCGTCCAATAGGATATTTATCCCAGAAATCCTATTGGATTCGACAAATAAATAGATCATGATAAAATGGCTACAACAATCGCGCCAGAGGAAGAAAGCAATGGAAACGTTCTCGCCGGAGTACCTGAAGAACCTGCAAGACGAGCACAAGTTCACGCGGGCCACAATCACCGAACTCAGCAGCGGCAAGCACATCCGGATGTACGTGAACGACAACGGCGTCGGCGCGGTGGACAGCGCCCTGGCGATCCTTCAGGCCAAGAAGGTCGAGCTCGAGGCCAAGATCAACGTCCTCAACGAGTTCTTAAACGGCTGAGGTACCACCTCAGCTTCCCGTCCGACGGATAGACGTCGAGACTGCCATCCACGAAGATGGCCCAGCTATCGGCGGCATACTGGCCGCACCCAGGCAGATCCAACACGTCCCTCGCCGACCTCGGTGGGCCGTCCTTGAGCCACCTTCCAGCAAGCGCGTACAGAGACTTGGTCCGCCTGCGCCACAGGCCGAGCGGTCGCAGTATCTCCTGCAGCTCGTCCTCTGGCGCGGTGGCCAATCCATAGGGGTCGTGGTATCGCTCCACGAGTTCGGCGTGGGCGTACTTGGCCTTGCTCCAGTTGGTCAGGTTGACCAGGGAGCACGCCACGATCATCCAGAACGGGTCCCTGAGGTACTCCTGGAATAGCACCCCGTCCTTGGGTGCGTCGCCGTCGAGATCCATCACAGGCCTGTTCGGTGCAGCGCCTCGATCTTCGTTTCTGGATCCACGTAGCCACAGTCGTCGTGGCCGCTGCCTGGGATGGCACGGAACGTGGCGAGGTCAGAGATGGTCAGGGTGTCCTTCGACAGGCAGCGGCGGTAGTAGTCGCACCATCCGCCGGACACACGCTTGCCGACGCGGTAGTGAACGCCGGGTCCCTCGCGATGCTCGTGCACGATGAACAGGTCGGCCGGCGCGCGGTCGAGGTGTGCGGCGAGCTTGAGGATCCAGTCCTCACGATCGATCCTGGAGACGTGCTGGTACGCGTTGCTCACGCGACGGTAGCCCAGGCGGGTCAGCTCCGCCGCAGAGAGGATCGTGGTCTTGTCGGTCAGTTGCATGGTTACCTCAGTCTCACGACGACCTCGCCGAACCCGTAGGGCGGCGGTCGATCGTTGGTCATGATCCACCCGGTCGGAATGCCGGGAGCTGCGCACTCTCCAGCCACGTCGCCGTCCGTCATGAACAGGATGGCGTCCGGCTTGAGCTGCTTGAACTTTGCGAATGCCGGAGCGAACACTGTGCCACCGCCACCGCCGAGTCTGGCAATCTTGGCACCGCTGCCGGACTTGTAGTAGTCGTACATGGCGACGACCTGGGTGTCGACCTCGATCACCTTCACCCGACTCAGGCCCTTGATGGCGTCGAGCTGGGCCATGAACTTGTTGAAGTCCTGCCGCGAGATGCTACCGGACACGTCGAGCCCGATGGCGATGTTCAGGTCGAGCACGTTCTTGCGATCCTCGAGCCCCGGTGGGAGCAGCCCCGCCTTGAGCTTGTTGAGATCCTTGCCCTTCTGAATCTTGGTCAGGAAGGCGCGTGCGTCTTGATCTACTGTCTTCGTCATCATCGCCCCTGAGTCAGCATGCGATCATTATAGCGCATGCCGACCTGGGATTACACGATCAGCGCAGCTGGATCGGGCCTTCTTCCTTGCCGGCCTCGAAGACCGCCTCGGCCTTGTTGGTCGTGATGATCTTGAAATCATCGAAGTTGATCTTCGGATAGCCGGCGGTCTTCAGCCAGAAGCCGCTCCAGAAGAAGCCGAGCTTCGTCTTGTACTGCCGGGTCAGGTCGATCTGACGGCGCTGCGCGTTCTCGAAGTTGCTGCGGCCGGCCTCGATGACCTGCTGAATCTTCACGTAGAGCGAAGGATCGAGCGACGGGTTCTGCTCCTGGATCATCTGGAACACGGCCTTCGAGCCACCCTCGCCGTAGCGACCCTCGATCGCGGCGGTGACAACCTTGGTCAGGTCATCGCGGTACATCGCCGGCACCTGCGCCACCTCAGCGACCTTCTGGCCGTACTGAGCGTACACGTTCTTGGCATCGGTCTGAGCGGCCTTCAGCTGCTCTTCCATCGTGACGCCGTAGTTGTTGGCGGACACGTACGATCCGAAGATCGTCAGGCCCACAACCACCAGCAATCCAAGCACCACAAGTACGGCCACCAGGCCGCTTCCACGTTGCATCGACTTCATCTTCATTCTCCTGTTGAAACTATGTTGAAACTAATCAATACCGCCGATATCTCGGCATGCCGTAACTGTTCAGTCTACCCTGCCGATATATGTAAATGAGAAACCCGGCATACGCGATCGTGATGAGCGTGGACATCAAATTCATCAGCCAGTCCGGCGGGTCGATCTCGGCGTCCAGGTACTGGAAATCCTTCATCGACTTGCGCTTGAACGTGGCGAAGCCCTCGTCGCGGATCGCCTCGACCACGCCGTCGGCGGTGAGCGTCTCCATGGCCTGGATCCTGTCACGCAGCTTGACCTGGAAGATCTCGTCCCGCGTCAGGGCCATGATCCTCACCCAGGAGGCCTTGGCTGGGAAATTCGGCGCACCGACCACGACCACGATGTCGTTCTTCTTGCCATTCTTCCACTCGTCCTGAAGTGCGAAGAAGTAGTCGTCGCTGTCGTACTTGGTCAGCACTATCACGGCGTTGGCCTGCTTCTGCGGGCCGAGCTTCTTGAGCGCCTCTGACAACTTGTCATTCCAAGCCCTGAGATCTGGCACGCGCACGCCGACCGGCAGGACCCTGTCAACATGGTAGAAGTCATACACGCTGCCAGGATATGCCGGCAACTGCCCGACGTACTTTGCCTTGATGCTCTCCGATGCCGGGCGGAACAGGGTCTCAGGCACGGCCTTGATGTAGTTGGTGTAGTTGTGGCTGCCCGACACGGGATCGCCAGGCTTGATGATGACCCAGCGCTGCGGATCCGGCGAGTTGTAGACCCGCTTCGACGTCTCGTCGAGCGCCTTGATGGTGTACTTGCCGATGTTCGTGGAGCACGTCCAATCAACAGTGTAATGATCCTCGTAGCATGTTGAGCAGTGCTCTGTCGAGTGGCCTTCGGAGTCCGTAGTCGTGTAGCAGTTGCACTGGTACGATCGGACATACGAGTCGTGCACACGGTCCTTGCGAATCACCTCGCCGTTGAGAATCTCTGTGTCACCGGTCTTCGACCCCTTGCCCGCGTAGAACGCGCCGGTCATGATGAGACAACTGATGACCAGACCGCCAGCGGTTAGGCCGATGATCTGGCCGAGCTCGATGTTCGGCTGCCACTTCCTGACTAAGATGATGGTCAGTGCAGACAGGAACAGTGGCACCAGCAGGTACCACAGCAGCGTGATGTTGACCATCAGCCGGCACCCTGGACGCAGGCGGCCTTGGTCAGGAGGAATGGCACAGGTCCCTTCGACTGGAGGCTGAGCGGGCCGCTGTTGATGAACTTGGCCTGCTCGACGCACTGCTCGCGGCTGACCATCTTCACCTTCTCAATGGAGGTGCCACCCTCGTACGGGCTGGTCGCGACGATGATGAGGAACCAGATTGCTGTCATTCTAAACTCCGAAGTTCGTCCGATCGAAGAACTCGATTATGCCACGTTCGTTGCCCGCATTGCAGAATCTTTCCCCGAGGAAATAGCGCAGCTGGTCGAAGTAGCCCAGGCCGACCACCTGAACCTTGTCGCGCCTCGCCTGATCGATGGCCGAGGCGAAGTCACTGTCCAGCAGGTCCATGTCGACGTTGCTCAGCATCGGCTTGCCGTCGCTGATGACGAACATGATCCTGGACTTCGCGTTCTCCTTCTTGAGGCGCTTGAGCGCGACTCGCATGGACTCGCCGTCCGAGTTGTCGGTCAGCTGCGGCAGGATGTTCATGATGCCGGACTTGTCCTTCTGGGACATCTCCTTGTACACGACCGTCTCGAGCCGGTTGCTCTTGCGGCCGTAGGACGCCGCGGCCTTCATGTCGCTCATCGCGGAGCAGACCGGCGCGTGGTAGCCGAGGATCTCGTGCTTGATGTAGACCTTGTCCAGGGCGGTGGAGAGGCCGAGGACGAGCTCCTGGATGCGCTTGCCGTAGTCCGTGTCCTCCTTGTTCTGCGAGCCGGAGATGTCGACGAGAATCGAGGCGATCGTCTTGTTGATCGGCTTGCGCTCGTTCCTCTCATAGAAGTCGTCGCCCTGCCCGGTCGGAATCTTCCACAGGCTGCGGGCGTCGAGGTCTCCCTCCTCCTTGCCGCCGCGCCAGTAGTCCTTCTTGGCGAACTTGAACTTCTTCTGGAAGATGCGCTCGAGGTCGCGGTAGAAGCTGCCATTCTTGGCGAGCAGCTTAGCAACCTCTGGCATCGCCGTCGACGACGTCTCGCGACGAACCGAGTCGTACTGGGTCGTGACCGGGATGAGCTCGCGCCCGATTCGGATGTTGCCGACCTCGCCGGTGTCCTCGCGATCGTTGAAGTCGCGCTCGAAGTCGTTGAGGTCGTCGAACCTCGAGACCTGCAGCTTCTCCTTGAAGAGCTTGGACACGTCGATGGCGTCGACGTCCGCCTTGGTGGCATCGATGTAGATCACGATGTCGCGGATGTTGGTGCCGAACAGACCGGCGCCCATGCCGTTGCGCACGAGGCCGCCGAGCCGATCGGAGGCGAACTCGTCGAACTGCTCCTGCGCTGCTGCGGCCTCCGGCCAGTCCTCGACGTAGTTCAAGTCCGGCAGGGTGCCTTCGGGCAGGAGGCCGGCCTTGACGGCGTCGAGCACCATCTTGGACACCTGCTTGGAGATGCCGTCGCGAATGCCACTCATCTGATTCTTGATCTTCTGTCGGTCGGCGATGAGGTTCGACTTGCCGGAGTTGATCTTGGTGAGCTGACCGTGGACGTCGTTCAGCTTCCCGTAGACCTCGTCCACGAGCTTGTTGAGATCGTCGGTCGTCGCCGCGCCGATGGCACCCTGCAGCTGCTCGCGCTCCTGCACGAGGTCCTGCGCCTCTGCGTCCAGCACGGCGATGCGGTCGTTGGTATTCTTGATCGAGTCGTTCTTCTTGTCGATCCTGGCCTGCAGCGCCTCGAGCCGCTGCTGCGAGAGCGGCTTGCCGGTCTTCTCGCTGGTGCCACGGTCGAGCGTCTCCTGCAGACCCTGCAGCTCGGCCTGGAGGGCGTCGAGTCGCTTGTTCAGGCTCTCGGCGCGCTGGATGTTGCGATCGGCCTGGTAGCCGGCCTTGTCAGCCTTGCGGGCGCTCTTGAACTTGGTGCGTGCGTCCTCCGCCTTCTCCTTGTACTCGGCCTCGGTGCGCTCGAGCTCCTCGAGCTCCGGGTGCTTGGCGTCGTAGTCGGCGATTTGCGCGTCGAGGTCGCGGACCTTTTCGCGGAGCTTGGCGATCTGCGCCTCGGCCTTCTCGGCCTCCTTGGCAAGCATGTCGAGGATGTCGTTGGTCGCGTCCTTCTGATCCTCGACCTTCTTGTAGCTGAGCTTGTCGGACTTGTCCTCGACCATCTTGGTGAAGAGGTCGTAGATCTCGTTGGTGATCTTCAGCACGTCGTTCGGCGTGGCGAGGCGGTGGCGGCGCAGCACGTCGTCGACGTTGTAGTCGTTCCAGAAGTTCATGATCTGCCCGGCGTTGCGCGGGCCGACGATCACCTCGAGCTCCGGAGTATCGCAGTCGACGAGAACGTTGTGCACGTAGAAGCCGAGGGCCGTGAACAGGCTGGGCTTCTTGTCGTCGTGCTTGAACACCTTCTTCATCAACGCCTTGTCGTTGGTGAAGTCGCAGTACAGCTTGTCGAACATGTCGCGCGCGCCGTCGAACTCGCCGATCAGCAGGTTCTCGATGCGGGCGTCCTCGATGGCGTTGGCGAGGAAGGCGTGCGCCTGGGTCTTGAGCTGCTCGAAGTACTCACGGTCGAAGGTGGAGTACTTGATGTGTCCAACCTCGTGGAGGAGGATGGCGTACAGCATGTCGACCTCACGGGCCGACATGGTCGCGATGTTCGGGAGGTAGATGACGTTGCCGTCGGTCTTGGCCTCAACGGAATCGAAGATGACCTCGATCTTGAAGGTGCCGGCGATGAATCGAGCGTACTTCTCGAAGTCCAGAAGGTACTTGAAACGATCCTGGTCAATAAGGGCCATGTCTATCCTCTGGAGATCCGCTCATCAGGGCCATTATACACGGCCCGGTCGCCGATGTATATCAATACTCGACGAGGAACGCGATCCCGGTGCCAGCGAATAGCAGGAACGACAGCCAGAACCAGAACCCGAAGAGCGTGTTGCTCGGGTACCTGGACAGTCCGTCCGGGACCACGATGCTCGTGCCGCTCTCGCCACTGTCCCTGGTCAGGGTCTCGCGGAGCTTCATGAGCACGTTCGTGCGCTCCAGCAGGCTGGAATCCGGAGAAATGCCCTGCAATTCGGTGATTGACGCCTTGAGGTTCTGGTACCAGTAGCCAATGTCCTCGTCCGGAGTGCGCCAGAGCACCGAGGTGTAGCCGTCGGTAAGCCGGTGCTGCTCGATGTACGCAATCGCCGGCTCCAGGTTTGACACGGCCATCTCGATGGTGTTGGCGTGCGATGCTCGCGCCAGGTAGCCGCCCATGTCCTGGTTCATGCGAACACTGAGGACAATCATGATGATCGAACAGATGAGCAGGCTGATCAGACTGCCGACGAAAAGTAAACCCTTCATATTGAAACCCTCGTGATTACGTTGACGCCACGCGGCGGCGCAGCGATGTCAGCTGCTGGTCGTTCTGGATGCGGTCGCGACGCCCGACGCGGGCCACCTTGCGGAGCCTCGCGGCGGCAGCCTGGTACGCTGTGTCCGTGGTTGCCAAGCTGGACTCCAACGCGGCGATGTGCCTCGTAAGCTTCGTCTTGGCGAGCTGGCGCTGCGCCTCGTCGTCCGCATTCGCGAGACGATCGACGAGAGCCTTCGATGTGGCGGAGAGCCTCATCAGACCTTGCCGGCTGGCTTCTCAGCTGGGCCCTTGCGGCCAGCGACCACGATCTCAGGAGTCCAGTCGAACTCAGGCGGATCCATCACGGGCTTCGATGCCTTGCCCTTGACGAACTCGAGGCGCGAGACGTCGAACCAATGGACCTCGCCGAACTTGCCATCGTCACCGAGGCCAGGATGCACGGTTGCCTGGATGCAGCCGTACAGGTCGAACGAGATGGAGGTGACGACGCCGGTGAATCCGGTGACGCGGCAGCGGACCTTGTGGCCCAGCATGTCGATGTGTGGCTTGAGATTGATCATTGAAATTCCTTATGCACTGCCGAACCGGTACGACTTGAATGTCTCGCAGTATTCATCATCAGGGAAGAAGCCGAGGGCGCGCAGCTCCGTCTTGTCCTCGTCGGACACCACATCCGGATTGATCGTCACC
>Ga0164241_10001750_pt1 | contig 25546 bp, 23 predicted proteins | sample OricomyardsoilBY_FD_108780 | JGI IMG/M metagenome (GOLD analysis project Ga0164241, IMG submission 108780) | Backyard soil microbial communities from Emeryville, California, USA - Original compost - Back yard soil (BY) | ecosystem: Environmental > Terrestrial > Soil > Unclassified | place: USA... | reverse complement strand
GCGCTGATCGAAGCCGGTCACTCCGTCGCCGTGCGCTGGATCGCCAACCCGTTCATCGACGCTTACCGCGAGCTGCTCGACCGTTTTCCGGCGCTGTGGGTGCTCGAGCCCAGCTTTCCCCAGCACCTTCGCGACGTCGCGAGCTCGATCGAGCGAGGCGAGAGCGAAGCGGCGCTGGTCGCGCTGCGCGGTTACTATCAGCGCGTCGACCGCGCGCTGATGCAAACGCTGTCGGGCGTGATGAAAGCGAAGGGCGAGCGCTAGAGGGCGTATCCCTAAATTGGGAGCGCTCGGGCGTGCCCGTAAACGAGCTAGGGCAGCGGCGCGCTCGACTTCGTGCACCACAGCAGGGTTGGCCCCACCGCGACGTGACTCGTCGACAGCACGTGCGCGGCCGCCTTGGCGGTGTAAGTGTCGTCGAGCAACGCCCAGCCGGCTTCCGCGAAGGCGGCGCGAGCGGCGCTGGCGGCGGGCGTCGGCTGCGCATAGCCCTGCCCTAGCTGGTCGGCGACGATTGACACCGGCAACAGCTCGCGCTTGCCGAGCCCGTACTCGGCCTTGCCCGTGAGCTCCGCCACCCGCGCCAGGGCTTGTCCGGCGAGCTTCAGAACGCGGGCGCGTCGAGACAGCGGCCAGGGCGCGATCCGAACCGCCACCAGCTGCGGCACAGCCGTGATGATGCTCAGCTTTCGCGCCAGCGCCAGCCCCGCCAGCACCCCGCCCGTGGTGGCCGCCGAACCGATCGGCAGCACGACGCGGGCCGGCGCCGGGCACTCCCTGCCCGCGATTTGCCGCGCCAGCTCCAGACCAGCGTTGACGTAGCCGAGCAAGGCATCCGCGCTCAACGCGACCTGCGACAGCACCTCGGCGCGCTCACCACGCTCGGCGGCGCGACGGCGCACGAGCTCGCTCGCCAGCGGTAGCACCGACCAGTGCTGTATCTCCACGACGGTCGCCCGCGCCTGTACGACGCTGTGATTGTGCTGCGCGCTTGCCGTGAGCGGCTGGGGAAAGCAAATCGCGCCCGGCGCGAGCCCGAGACGCGGCGCGTGGAGCGCCGTCGCCACCGCGAAGTTCGAGCCGATCGCGCCCGAAGAGTAAACGTGGCTCGCGCCGCGAGCGCGCGCCGCCGGAAGGGCGTGCTCGAGCAGCCGCAGCTTGCTACCGCCGTAGATCGGCGAAGATAGATCGTCGCGCTTCAACCAGAGCTCGCCCGAACGGCCGCACGCAGCGAAGACAGCCGTGGCGTCTTCGACGGGCGTGGGCAGCTGCCCGAGCGAGACCCAGGGCACCTGCCGCTCGAGCGAGGGAAAGAGCTGGAACAGCGAGGTCGAGCTCAAGTTGCCACCCATCGTGCCTGGCGGAAGCTACTACTGCTCTTGGGTCCACTGTTCTTTTGTTCAAAACGATGGTAGCCACCAACTCTCGAACGCCCCGGCCAAGCCGCGGGCCAGAGCAGGACGATGGCAAAATCCTCAAATGCTACCCGGGTTTCCGCGCTGAAGCCGCGGGTGCGCGCCCGCACCAAGACCGCCGCCGCCAAGGCGCCGAGCGCCAAGTCAGCCGTCGTCCGTTCAGCGCTGACCGCGGCCAAGACCCGCCCCGCCGCCAAGGCGAAGCCGAAGCCGGCGAGCAAGCGGCAGGTCGGCGCGAAGCCGGCGGCGGTTCAGGTCGGCGCGCGCCCGACACCGACGCTAGCCAGCTCGTCACTGCTCCGGGGCCTCGGCGCCGACGAGCAGCGCGCCGTGCGCCAAGCCCTCGCCGGCACCAGCACGCTGCTGAGCGCGTCGCCGCGAGCACGCGACGCGGCCCTATTCGCCGCCGCCGCCAGTGTCGCGCCCCAGCCGGTGCTCGTCGCCTCGCCGCTCGCGGCCGAGCTCGTCGAGCGAGCGGCCCACCTGCCCGGCATCGACGTGGCGGCGTTCGGCTCGTTCGTGTCGCCGGCCACTGTCGCCGCCAGCCGGCGCCGTGTCGCGCAGGGCGGTGCGCTGCTGGTGGTGGTGGAGCCACGGCTGCTGTTCGATCCCGCGCTGCGTGAGCTGTTCGCGAAGTCTCCGCCGTCGTTGCTCGGGGTCGCGGCCGCCCACGCCTGCTCGGAGCACGCCCACGAGCTGTCGCCCGCGTACATCAGCTTGCGCGAGGCGGTGCAGGCGTTCGCGGCGCCGGTGCTGGCGACCTGTACCGATACGAGCGCGCTCGTCGTCGATCAGGTCGTCGAAGCGATCGGCGGAAGCAGCCGCGCCCGTATCAGCGCGCCCGCGCCGGAGCTGACACGTCAGGCGCAGGTAGTGCGCGCTTCAGACCGCAAATTGGCGCTAACCGACGCCGTTTCTCGCTACGGTGGGCCGGGCATCGTGCTCACCGCCACCTCCCAAGAGGCGGACAGCGTGTACGCCGAGCTGTGCGCCCGCCAGCTGCCTTGCGTCAGAGCTCACGGCGGCATGTCGCCTAGCGAGCGCTCCGAAGCGCTGCGTCGTTTCGTCGAGCCCAACCAGCGCCTGATCTTGATCACCCAAAGCCCCCACGCCAACGCGTCCGGCCTCGCCGGGTGCCCCGAGACTACGCTCGGCCTCGGCAGCGCGCCGCCGCGTCCGGATCTGCGCTTCGTCGTGCACTATCAAGCGCCGCTCTCGCCCGAGCAACAGTTCGAAGATCTGGCGTGGCTATCGGCGGGGGCGTGCTCGCTCGTGCTGGCCGACTCGAGCGACGCCGCGCTCGTGCAAGCGCTGCTCGCGCAGCAGCGCATCAAGCCGGCCGCCGTCGAGGCGATGGCGCAGGTGCTCGGCCAGGTGCCGGCGGATCGCCATGCCTACGCCGATACGCTCGCGCTGCGCGCCGGGACCAGCCGGCGCAGCGCCGAGCGTGTGCTGGGTGCGTTCGCCGATCGCAACCTGATCGCGCGCGACAGTGGGCAGATCTCGCGGCGCGTCGAGGCCGAGCAGCTCGACCGCGAGGCCCGGATATTGTCCGCTCGCTTCGCGTCGTTGCGCGCGGCCGACAACGCGCGCGCGGAGCTGGTCGCGCAGTACGTCACGAGTCGTCACGGCGCCGTGTCTGCGCCCAACGATGCCGCCCACCCCGTCGCGCGTCGCGTTACGGGTTGACCGCGTCGTAGCGGCGCAGCTCGCATTCGATCGCGCCGTTGAACACCAACAAAAATCCGTCCGAAGCTAGCGGGAGCTCGAAGGAGCGCGGCACGATCAGCCCGCGCTGGTAGCCGGCGAAGCGCCGCAAGCATGCCGCCAGCTCCGGCGTGGAGCCGGGCCCGCGCTGCAGCCGTTCACCGTAGGGCGGATTCGTCACGAGGCCTCCTCGATCCGCGCTCGGCGCGGCGCTGCTCACCGGCGCCAGCCGCAGGTTGACGCGCAGCCCCGCCGCGTCGGCGTTTTGGCGCGCCGCTTCCAGCGCCCGTACGTCGCTGTCGGAGCCGAACAGGGCGAGCTCGAGGGGGCGCGCCAGGCTCGCCGCTTCTTCGCGCAGCTCCGCGAGCGTCTTCTTCGCGGCGGCGTCGAAATCCGCCCAGCGCTCGAACCCGAAATCGGCTCGCGCCAAACCGGGGGCCCGGCGCGCCGCCCACAGCCCCGCCTCGAGCAGCAAAGTGCCCGAGCCGCACATCGGATCGACCAACGGCGACGCGCGATCCCAGCCCGAATAGCGCACCAGCGCCGCCGCCAACGTCTCCTTGATCGGCGCCGCGCCCTGCTGCTTGCGGAAGCCGTGCTCGTGGAGCGAGTCCCCCGAGTAGTCCAGGTAGACGGTCGCGCGGTCCTTGACCAGATGCACGAACAACTGAACGTCGGGCGCTTGCTTGTCGACGCTCGGGCGCGCGCCCAAGCTCGCGCGCAGCTGATCGACCACCGCGTCTTTGCTGCGCTGCGCGATGTATTGCGTGTGGGTGAGACGGCTCGAGCGGCAGGCAGCTCGGATCGCCAAGGTACGCTCGGCGTCCAGCACCCGCCGCCAATCGAAGCTGCCGACGCCGGCGTACAACGCATCTTCGTCGGGGCAAGCGAACTCCGCCACAGGCTCGAGCACCCGCTGTGCGATGCGCGACCACAGGCACGCGCGGTAGGCGTCGCGCGACTCCGCGCCGAAGTGGACGCCGCCGCGATCGGCGCGGACGCGCGGTAGGCCGAGCTCGAGCAACTCGTCCCGCAAAAGCGGCTCCGTACCCTTGGCCGCCGTGGCGAAGAACCGAGGCGACGGGCGGCGCGGTTTATCGGTCATGGGCGGCACCTCGCATCGAGCTTCCGCACGGCCCGCAGCACCGACTCGTCGCGCGTCGTGCGCTCGATTTCGGACAGGCTCACCCAGCGCGCTTCCACTACCTCGTCGCTGGCGGCGAAATGTCGAGTTTCTGCCACGAAGCAGAAACGCACGTCGAAATGCTCGTGCTCGGGCTCGGCTTTGCGCGCCGGTATCGCGTGAATATCGAGATCGAAGATGTCCGTGTCGGCGGCTTCGGGCAGCACCAGACCGACCTCTTCGGCCAGCTCTCGACGCGCCGCCGCCTCGAGGCTCGCGTCACCGGGCTCGATGTGGCCGCCAGGCTGCACCCAGATCCCCAACTTCTTGTGCAAGATCAGCAGCACCGCGTCGCGCTCGGGCGACAGCACGAAGGCGCTAGCGGTGAGATGCCCGGGCTCGAACTGGCGACGCGACGTCGGCGCGGGTAGGTCGAGCAGCTTCAGGAGGCGCTCACGAAATCCGTTCTCGTTGGCGTCGAGCGGGCGGTAGTCGCCGAGCCGTCGGCGAGCCAGTTCCAAAATCACGGGCACTTGTCGAACAATCCGCCGCCAGCCGCAAACGCATTTTTGCGGCTGGCCACCGGCCGCCACCCGCCGCCGGCGGACGGCAAAAATCACGCTAGGGCGCGGCTTTTGGCGTGGCACGTGGGCTGCACCCGACGTGGCATGGCCTCCGCCACGGTTCAAATCATCGCCGGCGCTCCCACCGGCATCGCTACCGCTCACGCATCGGTGCTGATCGGGCTCGACGCCTACCCGGTCCGGGTCGAGGTCTGCTGCACGCGGGGGCCGGCGTTCTTCCAGATGGTGGGGCTGGCCGAAGCCGCCGTGCGGGAGGCGCGGGTCAGAGTCCAGGGCTCGCTCTCGCGCCTCGGAGTGCTGCTCGATGCGTACGCGGTGACGGTCAACCTCGCTCCCGCCGATCTGCGCAAGAGCGGCGCCGCGCTCGACGTCGCGATCGCGCTGGCCGTGCTCGCCGCTCTCGAGCAACTCGATCCGAGGGCGCTCGACGGTCTGCTCTTGCTCGGCGAGCTCTCGCTCGACGGCTCACTGCGGCCCGTCACGGGAGTGCTGCCGCGGCTCGATGGCGCCGAGCGCGGCGGCATCCGCACCGCGATCGTGCCGCGCGGCAACTCGGCGGAGGCTGGCCTGTCGCGCGGCGTCCACGTGCTGGTCGCCGACTCGCTGGATGAGATCGTTCGACACCTGCGCGGTGAGCTACGGCTGGAGCCGGCGCCACGCACCGAGTTCGTGCCGCGCGTGTCGCAGGCCACCGGCGACCTGTCGGAGGTCCGCGGCCAAGCCAGCGCCCGGCGCGCGCTCGAGGTCGCCGCCGCTGGCGGCCACAACCTGCTGTTCGTGGGCCCGCCCGGGAGCGGCAAGACGCTGCTTGCCCGGCTGTTGCCGACGATCCTACCGCCGCTAGAGCTGGCCGAGGCGGTGGAATGCACCGCCATCCACTCCGTTGCCGGCACCCTGCCCGGCGAAACGGGGGTGGTGACCGAGCGCCCCTTCCGTGCTCCCCATCACTCGGTCAGCGAAGCGGGCCTCGTCGGCGGGGGCGACGTGCCGCGGCCAGGCGAGGTCAGCCTCGCTCATCACGGTGTGCTGTTCCTCGACGAGCTGGCGGAGTTTCGTCGCGCCGCGCTCGAAGCTCTGCGTCAGCCGCTGGAAGACGGCAAGGTTTGCATCGCGCGAGCTCGAGCGCGCGCGTGGTTTCCGGCACGTCCGCTGCTGGTGGCGGCCGTGAACCCCTGCCCCTGCGGCTACTTCGGCCACGCGCGCCTGCCGTGCCGTTGCTCCGACGCCGCGCGGCAACGCTACCGCGCACGACTATCGGGACCGCTGCTCGATCGGATCGACATTCACGTCAACGTGCCACCCGTCGAGGTGGCGGCGCTGGTGCGCAGCCGCGGCGGAGAGAGCTCGGAGCAGGTACGCACCCGCGTCTTGCGCGCGCGCGAAACACAGCGACAACGAGCGCAAAAGCTCGGCCTTTCCGGGGTCTGCAACGCCGCGCTGCCGGCCCGCGATCTCGAGCGCGTGGTGGCGCTCGATCCTGCGAGCCGCGCCCTGATCGAAAGCTGCGTACAAAGGCTCGGCTTCTCCGCGCGAGCTTTCGGCAAAGTGCTGCGCGTGGCTCGCACCGTGGCCGATCTCGACGGTGCCGAGCATGTGCGCGACACTCACGTCGCCGAGGCGATTCAAGGCCGCATCATGGATCGAGAGTCGCCTTAGCTGGCTCGAGGCACCGTGTAAGCAACGCGGTTTTCCTTGCGATCCCAGACCACCGCTCCGGGGGGCGGCTTGGCGGCGAGCAGCGCTTTGGTGATGGTCTCGCCTTCACCCAGAATGATCTGGCAAAGCGCCGGGTCCGGCAGCAGCTTGCCCCGGCGCGGATCGCGAGGGTCGTACACGGCGTAACGCATGCGACGGCAGCCTATCGCTTCCGGCCCGGGGTTTGCAGAAGCAGGGCCGATCTCTTCAACTTCCCCGCAAAAGGAGCAAGCGAATGACGATGACGAAGATGCTGTGCCATAGGGCAACTTGGCTCGGTTGTGGCGCTCTGGTGCTCGGCTTGGTCGCTTGCGGTGGGGAGAAGGCACCCCCAACCTCCGCCGCCGACATCCATCCCGTGGCGAGCGCGGAGCCTGCGGCGAGCCAGAGCGTGGGCGACGGCGGAACCACCATTCGGCTCTCCGACGAAATCATGCGCGACTGCCGCTTTCCCGCCAGTCCCGACGAGCTGCCCGGCTTCGACGTCGACCAGGCAACCCTCAGGCCGCGCGGTCGTGACATCCTGGCCGACGTCGCCAACTGTATGAAAGACGGGCCGCTCCAGAACCGCACCGTAACCATCATCGGCCGCACCGACGTTCGGGGCACAGAGCAGCACAACGAAGCGCTCGGCGCCAATCGCGCGGTCGCCACTCGCAACTACCTCACGCAAAAAGGCGTCGCCGAAAACAAGCTGCTCGTGATTTCACGCGGCGAAGAGGGCGCAACCGGCAACGACGCGGAGACGATGGCGCTCGATCGGCGCGTCGATCTCGTGCTGGGCGACGCCACCGAACGCACCAGCATTTCCGAAAATCCCCACCCGATCCCGAGCAAGGCGACCGGCAACAACGCCGCTTCTTCGTACGCGGACCAGGCCGAAGGCAGCTCCGGCAGCGGCAAGGTCACCGGCAGCTCGGGCCCCGGTACGGCCACGAAGTAACGGCAGCCGACGAGAGCGCGCGTGCGAGACGCTTCATTGACTGGTCCACCACGCCCGAAGCTCTTCCAGCTCGATCCGCCCGCTGCCGTTCACGTCGACGGCCGTGAACGCAGCGTGCACCTGGATGCCGGTGTAGCCGAGCCCCAGCTCGTCGAGCAGCTTGGCGAACTCGGCTTCGTCGATCTTGCCGTCAGCGTCGCTGTCGATGCGGTTGAAGCGGTCTCGCAGTGGGTCATCGCTCATGGCGCGAGGCTACGCCGCTCGGCGGCACGTTCCAATCACGTAGCGTCGCTGCTGCTCCTGGCCGCGGGGGCGTGTCGCGGCGATCCACCTCGGCAACAGCCCCCGCGGACGGAGCCATCGGCGCCTGTCGAGCCGCCAGCAGTGGCCGAAACCAGTCTGCCCCCGCTGCGTGCGACCTGGCTCGAGTGGCTCGACCGGGGCGGCGACGCCGTCGTCATCGCGCCTCCGCTCGGAGCCGTCGCCCCGACCCGGCTCGTCGTCGGCGTCCACGGCGCGGGCGACCGACCGGATTGGTCGTGCGGAGGCTGGCGGCTCGCGTCGCAGGTCAGCGTCTTCGTCGCGTGTCCGCAGGGCACGCGTACGTCGGCGACGACGTTCGCCTGGAGCTCATCGGGCGCGCTCGAAGCCGGCGTCCTCCGCGCCATCGAGCTCGCGCGCGCCCGCTTCGGCAAGTATATCGATGAGTCGTCGTTCGTGTACGCGGGGTTCTCGCAAGGAGCGACGCTCGCCGAGCCACTGCTCCGCAAAAGAGCGGCCCGCTTTCCGATCGCGGTGCTGGCCGAGGGTGGCTACCGCACCGCAGGTAGCCGCGCGTTCGCGGCCGCCTACCGCGCCGGTGGCGGGCAGCGGGTGGTCTTGGTCTGCGGCACGGCGGGCTGTTTTCGCAGCGCGGCGGGCTCCAAAAAGGTGCTCGAAGGCGCCGGCCTCGAGGTGCTGGTGGTCGGCGACCCGAAGGCTGGCCACAACCTCAATCAAGAAATGCAGCGCGCGCTACAGGCGGCCTGGCCTCAGATCGTCGCGCCGCTACGCTGACCTTCGATGAGGCCCGCCTCGCGCAGCATCGTCAAGCCCTCCATCGCCAACCGCACGAGCAGCGGCCCCAACAAGAGCCCGGCGGCGCCGAGCACGGCCACGCCGCCGAGCATGGCGATGAACAACAACAAACCGTTCATCCGAAGCTCGCCGTAGCGAGCCAGCAGCGGCCGCATCAGGTTGTCGACGACCGACACGACGCAGCCGATCGCGAGCATGATGGCGGCCGCGCCCGGACGGCCCGACACCGCGAGCCCCGCCGTTACGGGCAACCAGACGAGCGCGGAGCCAATCGACGGAATCAGCGAGGCGAACACCGTGACCAGGCCTAGCACCAGCGCCTGCGGCACTGCGCACACCAGATAGCCCACCGTCGCCACCGCGCCTTGAAGGACAGCGGTCAGCACCACGCCAATCAACAGACCGCGCCCGACCTCGACGAAGCAGTTCGACAACCGGTGAGACCTGTCGCGACCGATCGGTGAGTGGACCAGCAGCCACTCGTGAAGCCGCTGTCCCTCGATCAAGAACGTGTAAAACGCCGACACGAACACGACGACGCCCAGCGCCATGACGGTAGCGGCGCCGAACAGCGTCTTGGCGACGCTGAGCGCGCTAGCACCGTGGCGACGTCCGAGCTCCACGATTTGCTTCATGTCGATCTTTTTGAAGTCGAGCACCTCGTGGTCACCGGCCGCTGCCAGCGAGCGCAGCGCTTCGGTTCCGCTCCCGGTCTGCAGCAGCCGATGCCCGAGGTCCACGGCCGCTCCCGACAGCGACAGCGTGGCAACGAGCAGCGGCACTAAAAACGCCAGGACCAAGACGACGGTGAGGGCGGCGGCGGCCCACGTGCGGCGATGAATGCGGCGCGCGAGCAGCCGATGCAGCGGCTTGGCAAACGCCGCCACCCACGCCGCCAAGACGAGCGGTACCCAGAACGGTACCAGAGCGACGAACGCGCTCAGGCACAGCACGCCCACCACCCAGCGCAGTGCCGTTGGCGAGCCGCCCGGTGGGCGCGTTGGCTCTTGAGGAGGGACGACGATCGGGCGGGCTTGGCTCATGCGTTGTTACCGCCCCGCTGCAGTAAACGTACCGTCAGGCGTGGCTCTCCACCGTCGCGCGTTCGTACATCGAGAAGCTCGCGCGACGCCGGCGCACGGGAGCACGCTGGGTGCGCTTCCACAAGATGTACGACACCAGCTGGATGGCGAACACCGCCGCCGGCAACAGCGTCGTCCTGAGCGAGTCACCAGCGCTCAGGTGTGACGCAAAAGCGCCGCACTGTTCGAGCGCGAAGCCGGCGTACGCCCATTCTTTCAGCGTCGGCGAGACGCCGGTGGCGATGGCGGCGATGCCGAGCAGGGTCGCAACCCCGAGCATCTTCATCAGGTACGCCGGGTATCCGAGCGCCAACAATGTATCGCTGATGCGCGGCGACTCATTCAAGAACTGGATCGCCGCCCAGCCCTGAAGCGAGAGAAACAGCAGCGTGACGATTGCGTGAGCTAAGCGAAGCCGCCGGGCTTTCGTGCGTGACATCGGGGCGATGCTGAGCACGAACCGTGCCCATCCGCCCCTCGCTGGCGGTGGGGAATGGATCATGCAGCGCATCGCGGCATGTCTACCGCAGGCGTCATCTTGGTGTATCTCCGAGACTCAATCACGGAGCTGGCTGATCAAACGCGGGAGCTAGGCCTCTTTTCGGGCCACCCCGCTACGTACCAGCGCGACGCAAGCGCCACTTCTGTACGAAGTCCCGCGCCATCAACATCGGAACCAGCAGCACGTACGGAAGCACCACCAGCCAGTCCTTCGTGGTGACCGGAACCAGGCGGTGCAACACCGCCTGTTGAAGCCCGCTGCCGGTCCACATCAGGTAAGCGGCCAGGCACACGAGCGGTACGGCGATTTGACCGACCGGCAACCGCCAGGGCACGTGCTCGAGCACCTCGAGGTTGGCGCGGCGCTGCTCGGCGACCGCCGCGTCGGCGCGCTGGACCATCAACCGCTGTATCGCAGGCGCTTGCCTCAAGAAGCTGTCGAGCTTTCGACGCAGCACCGAATAGCCGGCAAAGCCGATCAGCGACGGTCCCAAGATGTAGACGACCTTCTCGACGAGCGGGTGGCTCTGCTCTTCGGACAAGATTCGCATCGCGGTTAGGGTGCCGATCATGGCGCCACCGTAGAGCCACACGCCGCGAGCGACGCGGATCGCCGCGATCGAACGCATGAAATACTTGGCGCGCGTCGCTACCGAGGCCTCGTCCGCCGCGTGAAACACCGCGCGCGACGCGGCTAGCAGCTCCGTCAGGGGAAAGGCGGCCACCATCGTCGTCGCGGCCAGCCCCAGCAAGAAGGTGCCTTGGAATACGAGTGTTTTGACGATCTCGAACGGCCGCGGCGGTGCTTGCAACAGCTCGCGCCAGAGCAACGTGGATAGCGCGCCGCGCTCGGCGCCGAACGTGAGGCCGAGCACGTCGGTGGTTATCACGCTCGCGAGCAGCACTCCCAGCAGAAACACGGGCCAGACCGACTCCCAAGACGCGCGGCGTACCAGCAGCTCACAGCGATCGATGCGCCGCGCGTAGCGAGCCTCGCTCGCGAGCAGCACCAGGTACGCGAATTGAAAGACCAGGACCACGATCAACGCTTCGGACCACTCCGCCCGCATCTGGGCGCCGAGCTGAGCCATGATCTCCCGCGATCGCCCTTCCCCGCGGCTGGCCTGGATCACGGCCCAGGTGATGAGCTCGACGATGAAGACCAACTGAAAAAGTGGGGCCAGAGCCGCCGAGAACGTGCGGTGCGCCAGGTAGCCGGAGACGAACAGCTCCGGCGGGCTGGGATCGACGAACGGATCGATCTTGCGCCGGCCCACGCGCACCGCGGTCGAAGCCGCCCAAAGTGGGTACCCCGCCGCCAGCACCAGCAAAAACCAGCCGACGGCGTTGAGAACCGCAGGCGGGCCGATCGCGAGCACGGTTGCGATCGACTGGCCTGTCAAATACCAGACCAAAAACGCGAATAGCACGAGCGCCCCCGCGCTCCAGGCGGCGCTGCGCAAGAGCGCGTCGCCGCGGTACTCGCGGGCAACACCGTCGATGTAGTCTTGAATGTGGGCGCGGACTACCGGCAGCGGCAACGCGCGTTCGCCGGGGTCTTTGGCCAACATGCGCATCACCAGCGTCTCGAGTGAGCCGGGGACGTCGGGAGCGTGCGCCGAGGGCGGCTTCGGATTTTCCAGGATCACCCGGCGAACGACGACCTCTGGATCTTCGTGGTCGAACGGCACCTGCCCACACAAGATCTCGTAGAGCATGACGCCGAGGCTGTAGAGATCGCTGCGCTCGTCGACGGTCAGGCCCTTGGCCTGCTCGGGCGACATGTAGTGAGGCGTACCGAGCACGGCGCCGTCGTGCGTTTGCCAGGCTTTGGTTTCCGCCCGTACCGAGGTGACGGGAGCGGGCGCGCTCGGCGGCCCCAATTCGCCGACGTCCGGCTCGCTCGCGAGCGTATCGGCTCGGGTGCTGACACCTGCCGCGATGTCCTTGAGCTTGGCGACGCCGAAATCCATCACCGAAACTTCACCGAAGTCGCCGAGCATCACGTTGGCCGGCTTCAGATCGCGATGGATCACGCCACGCGCGTGCGCGTACTCCATCGCCAGGCACACCTGCAAGAAGACGTCGAGCAATCGGCGTAGGCCAAACTCCGCCAGCGTTGCTGGGTCACCGTTGGTCCGGCCGACGAGGATGTCGTCGAGCGAACGGCCGCGCACCAGCTTCATCGAAAAGTAGGCCCGCCCCTCGGGGTCGAGCCCGAGATCGTGAACGGGGATGATGTTGGGGTGCTCGAGCTGGGCGTTGACCTGCGCCTCTTCCACGAAACGCGCCAGCAGCTGCCGCGGCACCTGTCCCCGCGGCAGGTGCATCACCTTCAGCGCTACCTCGCGCCGCAACTTGGTGTCGAAGCCGAGCAGCACCTGGCCCATCGCTCCGCGCCCGACCTCGGCCCGGACCTGGATGCGTCCACCCCACAGCTCGTGCTCGGCCTCTCCGGGCTCGCTGCCAGGCGCATCGCCGCCCTGTTGCTGGCTGCCTGCCATACGGATCAACTGCAGACTAACATGTTCCGCATCGGCCCCGGGGCACGGCTCGTGGCCCGTGCCCTCACCCAATCGGGCTGTAGGTATTCAGTGTGCGTCGGCGGCCGCGCCTGGTCGCGCACCTGGACGCACCTTACCGAGCAGCAAGATCAGCGGCATGGTGCAAAGAAACACCAACGCCACCAACCAAAACGAATCCGCAAACGACATGACCGAGGCTTGCAAATTGACGCTGCTGTCGAGCACCGTCAGCGCTTGCGACTTGGCCGCCGCCGTATCGAAACCTTTCGCGGCGAACCCCGCCGTCAACGCGCGCAGTCGCTCCGCCGTCGCGACGTCGCTCGTGCCGAGCTTCTCGACCAGCACGGAGCGGTGAAACGCCGTCCGCGAGGACAGCACCGTCGTCAGCACCGCGATGCCGATGCTCCCGCCGAGCTGGCGGGTCAAATTGTAGAGCCCGGTCGCCTTCGACACCTCGTTGAGCGGCACGGGGCCGAACGTCGCCATGCTCATCGGCAAGAACATCATCACGGTGCCGAAACCGCGGACGATCAGCGGCCAGAACAGCTCGTCCTCGTTGGTCTGCGGGTTCATGCGCGACAGCATGTACAGCGACAAGATCACGAGCACCGACCCGCTCGCTACCAAGACGCGCGGTTCGAACGTCTTGAGCAGCCGCGCCATGATCGGCATCGCGAAGGCAGAGGCCAACGCGCCCGGCAGCATCAACATGCCGGTTTGTTGAGATGTGTAGCGCATCACGCCCTGGGCGAAGATCGGCACCGCGAACATCGCGCCGTACAAGCCCATCCCAAGCACGGCGGCGCAAATGCAACCGGCCCACAGCGAGCGGTGCCTCAGCACCCGCAGATCCACGACCGGGTTCGGGCTCGATAGCTGGCGGTCGACGAACAGAACCAAGCAAATCGCGGCCACCGCCGCGCACGCCATGATCAGCGGCGATTCGAACCAGCTCTCGGTGTAGCCCTCTTCCAGAAACGTCTGCAGCGCGCCCAAGCCAGCCGCCATCAAGCCGATCGATATCCAATCCACGGAGCCCGTCGCCGGCCGCGGCCCGTCCTCTGGCAAGAACGTCACCGCCATCGAGATCGCCAGCAAGCCGATCGGGAAATTGACGTAAAAAATCCAGCGCCAATCGAGGTTCGTGACGATGTAGCCGCCGAGGGTGGGACCGATCGCGGGGCCCGCGATCGCCACGATGCCGAACAGCGCTTGGGCGGCGCCCCGCTCTTCCGGCGGGAATGTCTCCCACAAGAACGCCTGCGCCTTCGACAGCAATCCGCCGCCGAACAACCCTTGCAGGACGCGGGCGAAGATCAACATGCCGAGCGAATGGGCGAGCCCGCACAAGATCGACGCGGCGATGAACGCCACCAGCGAGAACACGAAAAAACGCTTCTTGCCGAAGGCGTCGCCGAGCCAGGCCGACAGCGGCAAAATGATCACGTTGGCGATGGCGTAGCTGGTGATCACCCAACCCACCTCTGCCAGCGTGACGCCGAGCGACGCTTGCATCTGCGGCAAAGCGACGTTGACGATCGATGTGTCGACGATCTCGAGCAGCGCGCCGAGGGCTACGCTGATGGCAATCAACCAACGCCGCGTCTTGTCCGGAATCGCCGGAACAGCGAACGGAATCGCGCTTTGGGCCATTTCAGCGGGTGTTGACCGTCAGCTCGACGGAGAGACCGGGCAGCAGCATCAAGTCGGGCGGAACTTGGTCGAGCTTCACGCGAACTGGCACGCGCTGCACGACCTTGGTGAAGTTGCCGGTCGCGTTGTCGGGCGGCAGCAACGCGAAACGCGCGCCGGTCGCCGCCGAGAAGCTTTCGACGCGGCCGTGCAGCTCGCGGTCGTAGGCATCGACGGTGAGCGTCGCCGGCTGGCCGATGTGCATGTGCGCGAGCTGGGTCTCCTTGAAATTGCCCGTCACCCACACCGCGCCGCCGTGGCGGGCGTCGGGCACCAGCATCACGACGGGCTGTCCGGCTGCGACGAGCTGGCCTTGAACCACGCTACGCTTCGAGACGATGCCGGCGCGAGGCGCGAAGATCTTGGTGTAAGACAGCTCGAGCCGCGCCAGGTCTCGCATCGCTTCGGCGGTGGCGACGCGGGCCTTGGCCGACGCCGCCTTGGCCTTGGCCTCCGCTACCTGCGCCGGCAGGGTGTCGCTTGCTTGGCCGAGACGGGCGGAGGCCTCGCTGACTCGCGCACGCGCTTGCGAGGTCGAGCTCTTGAGCGTCTCGATGCGCGCCGTCGCCTGATCGACGTTGGCTTGCGCGCTGTCGAACGTCGCCTGCGCCGCCTCGAGCTGCGCACTAGCGAGGGCGCCCGAGGAAAATAGCTGGTTGGTGCGGGCAAGCTCCAGCTTGGCCTTGTCGCGCTGGGCGATCGCCGACGCCAAATTCGCGTTGGCTTCCGCGATTTGATCGGAGGTTGCCGTGACCGCCACCGCCGCTCCCGTCAGCGACGCGCGGGCGATGCTCTTGCCGGCGGAAGCGTTTCGCTCCGTCAGCTCCGCTGTCGCTTCGGCCGCGTCGGCGGAGGCCTTCGCCGAGAGCAGCTCCGCCTCGGCTTGAGCCAGCCTGGCCTTGGCCTGCGCGTCGTCGAGCTCGACCAGCAGCGTGCCCGCTTCGACGCTTTGATTGTCGATGAAGTGCACCGCCGTCACCGTCCCGCTGGCGCGGCTCGGAACCGCGACGACGTCGGCGTCGAGCTGGGCGTCGTCGGTGGCCTCGAGGCCGCGGTGCGAGACCCACCAGCCGCCGCCAGCGAGCAAGAACGCCGCCAACAATGACAGCATGATCGCGCGACGCTTGCCGCCGGACGGCGGGGCGGGCGGCGCCGACGGTGCCGGCGCGACGGCGGCGACGCTGGCAGGAGCAGGTGACGATGTGGGAGATGACTTAGCGGCTGCCGAGGGCGAGCTCATGATCCGAACCTTCTTCTCTTTTCTGCAACGGACGGCTGCTCCGCTTCTTAACGCAACAGTCGGTTGCATTAGGTAGCATCGAGAGCTATAAAAGCAACTACCGGTTGCGTTAAGAAATGGTAACGGCGACGAAAAGCGAGCCCGCCCCGCGGCTGACGAGCCTGCGCGCCAAAGCCGCAGCACGTCCGCGCACCGGCGGGCGTAGCGCCCGGGTCGTCCGCGAGGTGTTATCGGCGACGCTCGAGGTCTTCGCCGAGCACGGCTACGCGGGTCTCTCGGTGGAAGCAGTGGCGGTACGCGCCGGCGTCAACAAGACGACCATCTATCGTCGCTGGGCGAGCAAGGCCGAGCTGCTCGGCGCCGCGCTGCTTTCGCTGCGCGACGAAGAGCCGGAGCCGCCCGACACCGGGTCACTGCGCAACGACCTGCTGCAGCTGTTACGCGCCGCCGCCGCGCGCATGGCCACGCCGCGCCGCCGCGCCATCATGCAGTCGCTGCTGCTCGGCAACGCCGACCCCGAAATTCAAGCCATGCTACAGCGGATGCGCGATACGCGCCCGACGATTCCCACCCTCGTCATCGAGCGCGCGATCAAACGCCGAGAGCTACCCCGGGGCAGCGATCCGGACCTGATCGCGGCGGCGTTGATCGGGCCCCTTCATACCCGGACATACTGGAAGCGCCAGACCGTCGATGACGCCTTCATCGTGGGCCTCGTGAACCTCGTCGTCACGGGCGCTGCCGCCGGTGGCGCGCGCAGCCCCTGAAGCCTGCCGACCGGTGCGACGCGCTCGAGCGTCGTCGAAAAAACGCGACCGGACGCGCGACCGGTGTCGAATCGGTCACCTGAGGATCGTCGTCTTGGCAGAGGCGCGAACAGCGCACCCCGCCCACTCACGGAGACGACAATGACCTATCCCAACCGTAAAAACTCCCCGGAAATCGAGCTCTGGAACGTGTCGTTGCTTCCGACCGTCAAGGTCGCGGTCCCGCCCCCCGGCCCTGCGCCGCTCGGCGGCGGCGCGCTCGAGAAGCCGGCGCTGCTCTCGGTGGCCGAGGACGGTCCGGCTTCGATCGCCCAAGCCGCGTGATGGGCACGAAGGCTGCACTAGCTGTCTGCGCCGCGCCTTCGGGCCCGGCGATCGCGGCAACCCCGCCGCGATCGTGGCAAAATTCTCCGCGCGAGAACACGAGGACGAAACATGGCGCGAGCGATTTGGACCGGAACCGTCGGCTTTGGCCTGGTGCAGATCCCGGTAGCGCTGCACACCGCCGAGGATCATGCCGAGCTGGACATGACCATGCTCGACAAGCGCAATTTCTCTCCCGTGGGTTACGAACGGGTCAACAAGAAGACGGGCAAGCCCGTGGAGTGGGCGAACATCGTCAAGGGCTACGACCATGGCAACGGCAAGTTCGTCGTGCTCACGGATCAGGATTTTGCCGAAGCCAACGTCGAAGCGACGCGGCAAATCGACATCCTGGACTTCGTGAGCTTTGCCGACATCGACCCGCGCTACATCGATCGGCCGTACTACTTGGTACCGCAAAAAGCCGGCAAAAAGTCGTACGCGCTGCTACGCGAGGTCCTGCGGCGCACCGGCAAGGCTGGCATCGGCAAGGTCGTGATCCGCACGCGACAACACCTGGCGGCGGTGGTTGCCCATGACGAAGCGCTGCTGCTCGTTCTGCTGCGTTTCGCGGACGAGCTACGGCCGGCCAAGGGCCTCGACCTTCCCAGCACGAACCTGAAGTCGATCGGCGTCACCCCCAAGGAGCTATCGATGGCGGAGCGGCTGGTGGAGGGCATGGTGACGGAGTTTCAGCCCGAGAAGTACGAGGACGAATACCGTCGCGACCTGATGCGCCTGATTCAGCGCAAGGCGAAGGCGGGCGAGCTCAACACCATCCCGGAAGCGACGAGCAAGCGTCGCCCGAAACCCGCGGCCGCTCCCGCCGTCGACTTGGCGGAGCTGCTCGCGCAGAGCATGGCGGCGAAGAAAGGTGGGCGGGCCGCGAACGAAAACCACCGTCGAACCAAGAAATCGACGCCCAAGAAGGCCCACGCCGAGCCCCCCCACCGCAAGTCGGCGTGAGCAGAGGAAACCCACGTGCCCACCCTGGCCCAATACCGAAAAATGCGCGACTTCGAGCGCACGGCGGAGCCGCGCGGCAAGCCCGCACCGAACGCGAAGCCCGGCTTCAGCTTCGTGATTCAGAAGCACGCCGCTCGTAACCTCCACTACGACTTCCGTCTCGAGCTCGATGGGGTGCTGCTGAGCTGGGCCGTACCGAAGGGCCCGAGCCTCGATCCGAGCGTGAAGCGCCTGGCGATGGAGGTAGAGCCACACCCGCTCGAGTACGGCGGCTTCGAAGGTACGATCCCGAAAGGCGAGTACGGCGGCGGCACGGTCATGGTCTGGGACCGCGGCACCTGGCAGCCGGAGGGCGATCCACACCAAGCCCTCCGCAAAGGTCACCTGTCGTTCAGCTTGCACGGCCAGAAGCTGAGGGGAGCTTGGCATCTGGTGCGGACGCACCGGATCGCCGATGACGGTCACGGCAACAAGGAAGGCAAGGGCTGGTTGCTGTTCAAGTCGCGCGACGCCGAAGCCAGCGACGCCGACGAGTTGCTCGAGGCGGAGCCGAACAGCGCGCTCACGGGTCGCAACTTGGATGAAATTGCCACTGAGGCCGAGCCGAAGCGCAAACCAGCCACCAAGCCTCGCAAACGCGAGAGCGGTCGGGCGAGCAAGCTGCCCGCCACCGTGTCGCCGGAGTTGGCGACGCTGGTCGACGCCGCCCCTGCCGGAGACGATTGGGTGCACGAGATCAAGCTCGACGGCTACCGCATCTTGGCGCGGCTCGAAAATCGCGAGGTGACTCTGCTCACGCGCAACGGCAAGGACTGGACCGACAGGATGCCGACCCTGCGCGCCGCCCTCGCCGAGCTCGACGTCGATCGCGCCTTGCTCGACGGCGAGCTGGTCGCGTTGAACGACAAGGGCATCAGCGATTTTCAAGAGCTACAAAACTCACTGAAAGACGGCCAGGACGGCGCCCTCGTCTACTACGCGTTCGATCTGCTCCACGACGCCGAGGCCGATCTGACCGAGCTGCCACTGGTCGAGCGCAAGTCGCGTTTGCGGGAGCTACTCGAGGCCAACTCCGAAGCGCTGGCAGGTCGGGTTCGCTTCAGCGCGCACGTGGTGGGCAGCGGCCCCGAGTTCTTCGCCAACGCGGCCAAGCTCGGTCTGGAGGGCACCGTCGCCAAGCGCGCCGCATCGCCTTACCGCAGCGGGCGCGGCCGCGATTGGCTGAAGATCAAGGCCGGCCAGCGCCAAGAGTTCACGATCGTCGGGTACACCGCGCCCGGCGGCAGCCGCAGCCATTTCGGTGCGCTGCTGCTCGGTACCCGCCGTGACGGCGAGCTCACCTACGCCGGCAAGGTCGGCACCGGTTTCAGCGCCGCATCGCTCGCAGACTTGCACGCGAGACTGGGGCCGCTCGCGCGCAGCAAGCCGGCCGTGTCCAATCCCCCGACCGGCGCCGACGCCCGCGGCGTGAAGTGGGTGGAGCCGACGCTCGTAGCGGAGATTGCCTTCACCGAGCTCACCGACGAAGGCCTGCTGCGCCACCCCACGTTCCAAGGTCTGCGCGACGACAAACCCGCGCGCGAGGTCGTGCTCGAGACGCCCCAGCGGGCTCTCGCCAAGCGCGCTCCCGCCAAGCCCGCGACGGCCAAGCCGGCGACGGCCAAGACCGCGACAACCAAGGCAACGGCCGCCAAATCGGCTTCGCGAAGAGCGCGGCCCGATTACCCGCTCACGAACCCTGACAAGGTGCTTTACCCCGATCCGGGCATCACCAAGCGCGAATTGCTCGACTATTACGCGATGGTCGCGGACCGGATGTTGCCGCACGTCGCGAACCGCCCGCTGACGCTGGTGCGTTGTCCCAACGGCTTCGGCAAGCCTTGCTTCTTCCAGAAGCACCCCGGAAATTCGAAAATGCCGGGTCTCCGCGAGATCGCGATCCGCGAGAAGGAAGGCAAATCCCCGTATAACGTGCTCGACGACGAGCGCGGCTTGTTCGATCTCGTGCAGCTCGGCGTGCTGGAGATCCACACCTGGGGCTCCCACGCCGACGACTTCGAGCACCCCGACATTCTCGTGTTCGACCTGGACCCGGATCCCAGCGTTGGCTACCAAGCCGTCATCGACGGCGCCCACGCGATTCGCGAAATCTTCGAGCGAGCCAAGCTCGAAACCTTCGTGAAGACCACCGGCGGCAAGGGCCTGCACGTCTGCGTGCCAATCGCGCCCGACTTGAGCTGGGCGCAGGCCAAAGACTTCACGGAGCGCCTGTCGCGCTCGATTGCGGCACGCTCGCCCGAGCTCTACGTCGCGACCCAAACCAAGGCCAAGCGCAAGGGCAAGACGTTCATCGATTACCTGCGCAACGGCCGCGGCGCGACCTTCATCGCTCCCTACTCCACGCGCGCGCGGGAGACGGCTCCGATCGCCGTACCGCTGGAGTGGGACGAGCTTTCGCTGAAGCTGCCACCTCACCACTTTCATTTGCGCAACATCGAGGGCAGACTGAAAAACCTGCGCACCGATCCATTCGCACGCTTGAGTCAGCTCGAGCAACGTTTGCAACCCGAGAAGGCGAAACCATGACCCATTCGACGACGATTCACTGCCTGCTGGCGCTGTCGCTGCTACTCGGGGCCTGCGGACAGCCCAACAGCCCCACGAAATCCCCAACGAACGACGTGCAGCCCCCCACCACCACCACCGGCAACGGCGAGGTGATGGGAGCCGACCGCGTCGCCCCCGGCCAAAAGCTCCAAGAAGGGCCGAAGCTCGACTCGAAAGACGGCATCCAACCCGCCGCGACACCGACCGGCGAGTGATCGAGCCGCAAGGGCGTGACGCGCCGCGCTTTGTCTTGAGTCAGCCATGCGCGCGTCGCAACATAGCCGCGTGACAGCTTTAGCCCATCGGATCGTCGTGCGCGAAGCGACGCGCGCGGACGTGACAACCCTCGTCGAGCTCAACGCGCTCGTCTATCCCGCCGTCGCCACCGAAGACGTCGTGTGGGGAGAGCGGCATCTCGTCAGCCATCAGCGGGTGTTCCCGCAAGGCCAGCTAGTAGCGGAGCTCGACGGCGAGGTCGTCGGCGCGGTGGCGAGCCTGATCGTCGATTTGGGCCCCGATCCGCTGCGGCACCACACCTGGGCCGGCATCACCGACAGCGGCTACTTCACCAATCACGATCCCGAAGCCGACACGCTCTACGGCGCCGACGTGTACGTGCACCCGAAGGCGCGCGCCCAGGGCGTGGGGGCGGCGCTCTACGAGGCGCGACGAGCACTTTGCAAGCGCCTGAACAAGCGCCGGATCCTGGCCGGGGGCCGGCTGTGGAATTACTCGGGCAACGGCGCCGGGTTGACGCCCGAAGAGTACGCCGCGCGCGTGGCCAGCGGCGAGCAGCGCGACCTGGTGTTGAGCTTTCAGCTCCGTGAGGGCTTCGCGCTGCGCAGCGTGATGCCAAACTACATCCACGACTCGCGGAGCAAGAACTACGCGAGCCTGATCGAGTGGTTGAACCCCGACTACCGTCCTGCCAGCGACGGCGAGCGCAAGGCCCGTATCGCGTGCGTGCAGTATCAGATGCGGCGCATCGCCAGCTTCGACGATTTCGCCCAGCAGGTAACGTACTTCGTCGGCGTGGCCGCCGACTACCGAGCCGATTTCGTGCTTCTGCCCGAGCTCGTCGCCGCTCAGCTCCTGTCGGCAGAAGACGCGCTGACGGCCAAAGAAGGCATGCGGCGCCTTGCCGCGCACCGCGAGGCCTTCGAGAAGCTGATGCGCGATCTGGCCGTCAAGCACGGCATCACCATCATCGCGGGCAGCTTGCCGGTGCTCGAAGGCGAGCGGTTGCTGAACGTCGCCTTCACGTGCCTGCCGAGCGGTCAGGTCGTGGCCCAACCCAAGCTGCACATCACGCCGACCGAGCGCAGCGCCTGGGGCATCTCCGGTGGCTTCGCGCTGCGCACGATCGACGCCCCCAAGACGCGGATTGGCGTCTTGATCTGCTACGATATCGAGTTTCCGGAGGCGGCACGTTACCTGGCCGACCTCGGCGCCGAAATCTTGTTCGTGCCGTTCTGCACCGACACACGACAGAGCTACTTGCGAGTGCGCTATTGCGCCCACGCTCGCGCCATCGAAAATCAGCTCTACGTCGCGCTGGCCGGCAACGTCGGCAACTTGCCCGACGTCGGGCACCTCGACATCAACTATGGGCAAGCGGCCGTGCTCACCCCCTCCGACTTCGCGTTCGCGCGCGACGGCATCGCCGCCGAGGCCGACTCCAACGAGGAGACGGTCTTGATCTGTGACGTCGATCTGAACGCGTTGCACTCGGTGCGCTCGAGCGGCACCGTCACGCCCCGCCTGGATCGCCGCGCCGATCTGTTTCGACTCGTGTCGCTGCTCCCCGCCGACCAAGCCAGCAGCGGCCCCAAGGACGGACCGCTCGGCGGGCAACCGGGCCGCAGCTAGACCCTAAGACCCTACCAGGACCGGCGCGATCTCGACCCGAGCCAGCGGCGGCAAGTCGACGGTTGCGGTAGCGCGGCCGGTCATTTAGGTTCCGCGCGCCCTTGCTCTACCGACTCTTTCGTAGCTTCATCTTCTGCTTCAGCGCCGAAACCGCGCATCGTCTCACCCTCGCCTCGCTGCGGCTGTTTTCGTTGCTGCCCGGCGCGCTGTGGCTGGTCCGGCGGCTGTTCGACCGCCCCGATCAACGGCTGCGCCTGCGAGCGCTCGGTCTCGACCTGGCTTCGCCGGTCGGGCTCGCTGCCGGTCTCGACAAAGATGCGGAGGTGTTCGAGGCGTTCGGCGCCTTCGGCTTCGGCTTCGTGGAAATTGGCACCGTCACGTCGCTGCCGCAGCCCGGCAACCCGCGTCCCCGGCTCTTCCGATTGCCGCGCGATCGCGCCCTGCTCAATCGCATGGGCTTCAACAACCACGGCGCCGCCGCCGCCGCCGCCAAGCTCAGCCGCCCCCGACGCACGATCGTGGGCGCCAACATCGGCCGCAGCAAAGTCACCCCCAACGAGGCCGCCGTCGCCGACTACGTGACGAGCACGGAGCTGCTGGCAGCGCACGCCGACTACCTGGTGATCAACGTCAGCTCGCCGAACACGCCGTCGCTCCGTGAGCTGCAAGCGATCGAGCAGCTGCGGCCCCTGATCCGCGGCGTGCAGCTCGCGCTGCGACGCGCCGCGCCCGATCGGGCGGTGCCGCTGCTACTGAAGGTCGCTCCCGATCTGCACGACGCCGACATCGACGCGATCGCGGAGCTTGCCCTCGAGCTCGGGCTGCAGGGCATCATCGCGACCAACACCACCATCAGCCGCGCCGGGCTCCAGACCCCCCAAGCCGAGGTCGACGCGCTGGGCAACGGTGGGCTCTCCGGCGCCCCCCTGCGCGAAAGGAGCTTGCAAGTCCTGCGGCGCCTCCGCGCCAAGGTCGGTGACCGTCTCGTTTTGGTGGCCGCCGGTGGCATCGAGACCGCCGACGACGCCTGGCAACGCATTTGCGCCGGCGCGACGTTGATCCAGGTGTATTCAGCGCTGATCTACGCCGGCCCCGGCTTGCCCGGCCAGATCGCACGAGGTCTGGCGGAGCGAGTGGAGCGTGCAGGGCTCTCGAACATTTCCGACGCCATCGGTCGCGACGCCTGAGGTGCCGAGCCACGCCTGGAATCGGTTCCAGCATTTGACAGCGCGGCCGGCGCCGCGTACGCCCTCGCCCAGCATGAATCCGATGGAGCTACGCGGTCGCTGGGTGCTGGTTACGGGCGCTTCGTCCGGTCTGGGCCGCGAAATGGCGAGGGTCTTGGCCGTCAAGCACGGCGCCAACCTGCTGATCGTGGCGCGTCGCGAAGATCGCCTCGGCGAATTGAAGGGCAAGCTCGAAGCCGACGCCGGCGTGACGGTCGAGACCTGCGTCGCCGACCTCTCCAAGCTCGACGACGTCGACCGCGTGATCATCGCCGCCAAGGGTCGCGACCTCTACGGCGCGATCTTGAACGCGGGCGTCACCCATTTCGGCAACTACGGGGAGTTGTCGTGGGACAGCTTCCGCAGCATGCTCGACACCAACGTGATCGCGACGGTGCGGCTGGCGACGGCGCTCCTTCCCGACCTCGAGGCGCAGGGCGGGGGCTTGATGATCGTCTCCAGCATGGCCGGCATCTTCCCGGTGCCGTACCAGACGCACTACTCGGCCACGAAGGCGTTCCTCGTGCACTTCGGGGTCGGGCTCTGGCACGAGCTGCAGGGCCGCAACGTCTCCGTCACCAGCTACGCGCCGAGCGGCGTCGTCAGCGAGATGACGGCCGGCGACAACTTCACGCCCTTGCGGCGCTGGCTCATGCCGGTCGCGCAAGCGGCGAACGAGGGCGTCGAAGCCTTCCGGACCCGCAAATACCTGCACATCTCGGGCTTCGCCAACCGCGTCGGCAGCGCCTTCGCACGGCTATTGCCCCCGCGGCTCACCACATCACTCGTCGCCGCCCAATACCGCAACGCGCTCAAGAAGCAGAGCCGCGCCCAGTAAAATACACGCCTTTCGGATGCTCGAAGAGACGCCCCAGACGCGCAGCGTGCGTAGCCGACAGCGGCTTTGGGCGTGGGTTTTGCGGGCCTTGGCCCGGCTCGAGCTCCGACTCGATCGCGTCTCGTGGGGCCTGCGTCGGCGTTTCGGGCGCCTCGGACCGCTGCAGGTCATCACCTACCGCAGCTTCGGCACCGCGCTCGACGCGACGGTGCGCGGACGCGTGGTCGAGGCCTCGATGCTCGAGCGTTCGCTCCCCGCCGACACGCGGCTGCGCAGCATTCGCCGCATGCTGCGGCGCTTCAACTCGCGCGAGCTGCCCCACGCCACGGTGCGCGTGGAGCTCGGCGCGAGCGAGGCTCACGGCGTCACCGACGACGAGGGCTATTTCGAGCTGACGATCAGCGAGCCAGAGCTGCGCGGCGTCGGAGCTTGGAAGAGCGCCGAGGTCGAGGTCGTGGCCTCACCGGTGCGCGGGCTCGTGCCCGTGAAGGCGCTGGCGCAGATCCTCGTGCCCGGCGCCAGCGCCGAGCTCGGCGTGATCAGCGACATCGACGACACAGTGCTGCAGACGCACGTGACGCAGAAGCTGAAGATGATCTGGGTGACGCTGTCGGGCAGCGCCTTCACGCGGGTACCATTCGAGGGCACGAGCGAGCTGTACCGCGCGCTCTCGGTGGGGGCCTCCGGGGCGGCTACGAATCCGGTGTTCTACGTCTCCAAGAGCCCCTGGAACTTGTACGACTTCCTGATCGACTTCATGGACTATCACGAGCTGCCGCGCGGCCCGCTCTTGCTCCGCGACATCGGCCTGCGCGAAGCACCGCCCATCGACCACAAGACGAGCGCCGTCAATCGCCTGCTCGAGCTGTACCCGCACCTCCCCTTCATCTTGATCGGCGACAGCGGAGAGCGCGATCCCGACATCTACCTCGAAACCGCGGCTCGCTACCCCGGTCGGGTCCGCGCGATCTACATCCGTAACCTCACCGCGTCGCGCGCGTCACGCCCCGACGCCCGAGCCGAAACCTTGACCGAGCGCGCGCGCAGCTACGGCACCGAAATGCTGTGGGTCGCCCACGCCCACGTCGCGCTCGAGCACGCGCGTGACCGCGGCTGGGCTCGCTGAGCGCGATCCGGCGCGTCGCCACCTTTGGTGCATGTCGTACCTGAGCCACAAACAGCCGAAAGCGGGCTCACCTTGGTAGGTGGCCCGCTTTCGTTGAACTCACTGAGTGGGAGGTTCGCTCAGGTTTCGATCACGCGTGCATCACATCTGGCGGCAGAAGTAGGTGCGGGGCGCGAGCGGCTGATCGTTCGTGAGCTGGC
>Ga0164241_10001749_pt1 | contig 25547 bp, 20 predicted proteins | sample OricomyardsoilBY_FD_108780 | JGI IMG/M metagenome (GOLD analysis project Ga0164241, IMG submission 108780) | Backyard soil microbial communities from Emeryville, California, USA - Original compost - Back yard soil (BY) | ecosystem: Environmental > Terrestrial > Soil > Unclassified | place: USA... | reverse complement strand
CGGCGTCAGCACGCACACGCGATGATCGCCGACTTCATCCAAAAATCGCTCGATCACGATCACACGATCACTCGGCACTTCGCCGACCGCGGTCATTTGCTCGTGAACGTAATTCGTCAACGCATGCGCAGATACGGCGTCGAGAAAGTACTCGTTGACGAGCGCTTTCTCCGCCTCTGACTCGGCTGCCTGGGCCAAGGTGCGGGTCAGCGCGCCGATGGCCTTACCGAATTCGAGTGGACGGCCCGGTCGATCGCCGTGCCAGAAGGGCATCTTTCCTGGTTCGCCAGCGGCGGGCGAGACGAGCACGCGATCGTGAGTGATCTGCTCGGCGCGCCAGGAGCTGGCCCCGAGTAAGAATACTTCGCCCTCGCGCAATTCGAAGACCATCTCCTCGTCCAGCTCGCCGACACGCCGTCCGCCTTTGGGCCCTTCTTCACCCATCAGGAATACGCCGTACAAACCGCGGTCGGGGATGGTCCCTGCGTTGCTGACCGCGAGCCGCAGGGCGAACGAGCGGGCGCGCACGGTTCCGTTCACGCGATCCCAGACCAAGCGCGGGCGGAGATCCGGAAACTCATCGCTCGGATAGCGTCCCGAAAGCATGTCGAGCACGCCGTCGAAGGCCGAGCGTGGCAGTTCGGAGAACGGTGCGGCTCGGCGCACGATACGATATAGCGTGTCGACTTCGTACGGGTCGACCGCGCACATTGCTACTAGTTGCTGCGCGAGCACGTCCAGCGGATTTCGAGGGTAGTAGGTCGCTTCGACCCGACCCTCGAGCATGCTGCGGGTTGCCGCAGCAGTGGCCAGCAGATCGGCCTTGTGCTTCGGCATCAACACGCCTTCGGGAGTGCCGCCGACGTGGTGTTGCGCGCGGCCAATGCGCTGTAAGCCTGAAGCAATCGAAGGCGGGGACTCGATTTGGACCACGAGCTCCACGGCACCGATATCGAGCCCGAGCTCGAGCGACGAGGTCGCGACGATGGCGGGTAGTAGTCCGGACTTCAGCCGCTCTTCGATCAGTTGGCGCTTCTCGCGCGCAACCGAGCCGTGGTGAGAGAGCGCGATCTCCTCGCCGGCTAGTTCATTGAGCGCCGCCGCGAGCCGCTCTGCAAGTCGCCGGCTATTGACGAAGATCATCGTGGTGCGATGTTCGCGAATCAACGCCACGAGTCGCTCGTGCACCGCCGGCCAGACTGATCGCGCGCCCGCCGGACCGCGAGCCGCAGGGCCGCTCACGATGTCGCGCAGTCGGTCGGATTCGTTTGCCTGTGGCTCAGCGATCGCCTCCGGTAGCTCCACGCTCAGTCGCAGAGGCTTCTTCTGTGCGGCGTCGATGATGGTGACCGGGCGCTGTGCTTGCTGCTCGTCGAATCCTCCTAGCAGGCGCGCGACTTCTTCCAGCGGGCGCTGGGTGGCGGATAAGCCGACGCGTTGGAGTGGCGCGTTTACGCGCAGCGCTTGTAAGCGCTCGAGCGACAGAAACAAGTGCGCGCCGCGCTTACTCGCGACCAATGAGTGGATCTCGTCGACGATTAGCGTCTCGACCGATTCCAAGATCTTGCGAGACTCGGAGGTGAGCAGCAGATACAGAGACTCGGGGGTCGTGATCAAGATGTCCGGCGGGGTGCGGCGCATGCGAGCGCGCTCGACTTGCGGTGTGTCCCCGGTGCGCACAGCCAACGTCGGAACGCGCACGGCTTTACCGAGCCGGCGCGCGGCCTCGGAAATGCCCGCGATCGGCGCGCGCAAGTTGCGTTCGATGTCGACCGCGAGCGCCTTGAGCGGCGAGACGTACAGCACTCGGCAGCGCGACTCTTTGGGCGGTTCGGGCGAGTTCATCAGCTTGTCCACCGCGAACAAGAACGCCGCCAAGGTTTTGCCGGAGCCCGTGGGTGATAGCAGCAAAGTCGAGGCGCCGGAGATGATCGCGGGCAAGCCGAGGGCTTGGGCTCGCGTGGGTTCACCGAGCGTGGTCTCGAACCAATCCCGAGCTGGTAGGGAGAGCTCGCGTAGCGGGTCGGCCGACACGAGGCGAGTGTACGCGCTAAGTCGGGACCGCGCTCTCCAAGATCCTGTTCAACGCCGAAAGCACGTCCTTGAACAGCAGGGGCTTGTAGAAGAACGCCGCGACGTTCTTGGGGCGTGGCACATCCTGGCGATACGTGGCGCTAGTGAAGATGACCGGGATCTGCTCGAAGCGCGGGTCGGCGAGCATTCTGAGGCACAACTCGCTGCCGTCCATCTTCGGCATCTTGTAGTCGGTGATGACTACGGCAATCGGCTTGTCCTCCAGAACGCGCAGCGCCTCGCTGCCGTCGCTCGCCGTGAATACCTGAAACCCTTCACCAGTGAGCATCAGTGCCAACACCTCGAGCGAGGCGAATTCGTCGTCGACGACCAACACGTTGTGTGGCGAGGCCGTCATTCCGGACCGCTTCAAACGCCTTCCGGCATGGGTGCTCGTTCGTTGTGGTGCGCGTGCTGGGCCGCGTGCGCCAACACTTCTGCCGCACTCTCCGCGTCGGGCGCGACTTCGATCCCGCGCGCGGTGAGGAAGAATTCGCGCGCGGCGGTTTCATGTGCACTCCCTCGCTGCTTCACGATCGAGATGCGGCGACGCATTCGCGGTCCGACCGACATGTACTCGAGCAGAAATAGGTTCTCCACCAAGGCGGAAATGCCTTCGATTCGCATCTCCATCTCGGGGCCCGAAGGCTTCATGGTCTCGTCCGTGAGCAGCGTGGTGATATCGCGGGACCGCAGCTCGTCGAGCAGCGCGGTAATGAAACGAATCGTGCGGGCCGGATCGATGGCCGCTTGCCGAAAGCCATCCAAACTGTCGATCACGATGCGCTTGGCGCCGATGCGCTCGACCTCGCTCAACAAACGCGCGCCGAGTCGGTCGAGCCCGAACTCGTAGGAGGGTTGCCACAGGTGCGAGAACAGCCCGCGTGCCGCGTGGTCGGCTAACCCCAGTCCGACGCGTTCCGCACTTTGCAGTATGCGCTCGGGCGATTCGTAGAAGCCGAACAGCAGGCCAGGCTCACCCGCTTCCACGCCGGTATTCAAGAAGTGCAATCCGAGCGTCGTCTTACCGCTTCCCGAGAACCCGAGGGCGACCGCCGTCGTCCCGCGCAGCACGCCGCCGCGAAGCATCACGTCGAGTTCACCGATCCCCGTCTGGAGCCGTTGATCACGGGCTGGCGCGGGCCTCGCTGAAATTTCGAGCAAATCTTCGAGCCGCGGGTGAATCGACACGCCGTCAGAGCCGATTTCGAGCTCGTGACGGCCCAGCAAATGCCGCGTCCCGCGGAACTTCAAGACCTCGATCGTGCGGAAGGTCCGGCGCCGAAAGTGTTCGAACGAAAGCTCGATCAAGCCGTCGACCATGGTGTGCTCCGGGTCGTTGGCGTCGGCGGCGGTCATGTTCGCCAACAGGATCGTCGTGCAATTCGTCATCGCGCTCAGCATTTGCAGTTCGACCACGAACTCCTTGAGCGCCACGTCATTCTCGGCGATTGCCCGGGCGGGCGAGATGCCGTCAATCACGAGCAACGTCGCCTTCTCGTCCAAAATGACGCGACGGACCATATCGAGCAAGCCGCGTAACTTTTCGTCACGCAGCGCGCGATAGGCACCCACGTATGACAAGCCGTTGTTGATGACGCTCGGCTCGAAGAAGCTCATCGCGTGCAAGTTCCTCAACATCGCCGCGTGCGATTCGGCGAGCAGGGTCATGTATGCCGCACGGCCGCCTTGCTTGACGTGCTCGAAGCACAATTGGTTGCCGAGCGTGGTCTTGCCGGTGCCGGGACGCCCCATCACCAGATAGATCGCGCCTCGCACCAAACCGCCTCGCAGCAGGGTATCTAGGCCAAAGACGCCCGTTTTCGTGCGCTCGACGAGCCACGCACCCTCAGGTTGAGCTTCAACAATGTCGGTCATGGAAGTCGAGTCACGCCTCGTCGCCAGAGTTTTGCCAAACTATCGAGCAACCGCGGCGGATCCAGCGGTTTGCTCACGTGCATCTGAAAACCGGCCAGGAGCGCAATGCGCGTGTCTTCAGCGCTCGCGTGCCCCGTGAGCGCGAGCGCCGGAATAAAAGCGCCAGCGCGCTCGCCGGAAGCGCGTAACCGGCGCATGAAACTATAGCCGTCCTCATCGGGCATGCCGACATCACAGACGATGACGTCCGGCTCTCGTGCTCGAATCGCGTCGCGCGCCGCTTGCGCCGACTCGACGAGCGTGACTTCGGCGCCCTCGCGCTCGAGCAGAATCCCCAGCAGCTCGAGTGCGTCTTGGTCATCATCGATGACCAAGACGTAGGCGCCACCCAATTGTCGCTTCGCCTGCAGAGCGCTTGCGTCCGAGGGGGGCACCGATTCGGAATGTGTCAGCAACGGCAGAAACACGTTGAATGTAGCGCCCTGGCCCTCGCCGGCGCTTTCTGCGCCGATTGTCCCGTGATGCGCTTCCACTAGGTAACGCGCGATCGCGAGCCCGAGCCCGAGGCCGCTACCTCGCGCGCGGGCGACCGGATGTCCTGCTTGGCGAAATCGCTCGAACAAGTGAGGCAAAAACTCGGCTGGTATGCCTCGGCCGTCGTCGATCACTTTGACCAGTGCGCGCTTGCCCTCGCGTTGGACGCGAATCAGGATCTCGCCGCCAGGCTCGCAGAATTTGATCGAGTTGTTCAGCAGGTTCGCGAACACCTGCTGCAAGCGCTCAGCGTCGCCGGAAACTTCAGTCGTGCCCGCGATCAGGTCGGCGCTGATCTGCAATTGTTTGGCGAGCGCCGCAGGCGTGACGGCCTCCAGCGCCGTCTCGACGACCTTCCGGAGGTCGATCGACGAAAGAGTGAGGGATAGTTTGCCGCTGATGATTCGCGACACGTCGAGCAGGTCTTCGATCAAGCGCGCCTGCTGCTTGGCGTTGCGTAAAATCGTCTCGATGGCTCGAGCTTGCTCGGCGGGCGCAAGGGTGCCGGCTTGGAGGAGATGAGCCCAGCCCGAGATCGCGTTCAGCGGCGTGCGCAGTTCGTGGCTGAGCGTGCCGAGGAACTCATCCTTGATGCGATTTGCCTCTTCAGCCTGGACGCGCAGCGCGCGCTCGTCCGCCAATTGACTCGCGAGGCTCCGCGTTTTCCCATCGCTGCGCACCCTGCGATGGTAGTCCATTGCAAGCCAGAGCAATCGCGCGAAAGCCGCCCGCGCAGCGCGCCGGGCGGCTTTTCTCGGAAGTCGAAACGCGGGCCCGCGTCGACTAACGTGGCTTTATGCGACAACCGAGTCCAGAACGTGTCATTTGATCACGGACTCGAGGGCCGAACGACTTCGAATCAGTCGTAGTACTCATTACCGAGGTGGGTGATGAGATCCTCACCCATCATCCAGCGCAGGGTGTTCTTCAACTTCATCGATTGGATGAAGACATCATGTTCCGGATAGAGCCCTTCGGCGGTCTGCGGCGACTTGAAGTAAAAGCTGAGCCACTCTTGCACGCCTCGGAAGCCCGCGCGCTTGCTCAAATCACCGAACAGCGCGAGGTCCAAGACGAGCGGTGCGGCCAAGATCGAATCACGGCACAAGAAGTCGATCTTGATTTGCATCGGGTATCCGAGCCAACCGAAGATATCGATGTTGTCCCAACCCTCCTTGGCGTCGCCCCGCGGGGGATAGTACTCGATTCGGACCTTGTGATAGAGGTCGCCGTAGAGTTGCGGGTTGAGCTCGGGTTGGAAGATCGATTCGAGCGCGCCGAGCTTGCTGACTTCCTTCGAGCGGAAACTGCCCGGTTCGTCCAGGACTTCACCGTCGCGATTGCCGAGGATGTTGGTCGAAAACCAGCCCTTCACGCCCAACCCGCGCGCTTTTAAGCCCGGCGCGATCAGGGTCTTCATGAAGGTTTGCCCGCTCTTGAAGTCCTTGCCACAGATCGGCGTCTGCGTTTCACGCGCGAGTTCGAGCGCGGCAGGGAAGTCGACGGTCAAGTTGGGTGCGCCGTTGGCGAAGGGCACGCCCTCCTTCAAGCACGCCCAAGCGTACATCATGGAGTTGGCGATGGTCGGGTCGTTTTCGTGCAAGCCCTTTTCGAAGGCCGCGATCGATTGATGAACCGGACCTGGTTCGAGATAGACCTCGGTCGAGCCGCACCACACGCAGACTGCACGCGAGCAGCCATTGTCCTTGATGAAGTTGCGGATGTCGGCGCGGAGTTGCTCGACCATCTCGAACTTGGTGGCTGCGGTCTTGACGTGCGTGCCGTTCAAACGCTTGACGAACTCCGGATAAAAGACGGCTTTCATCGGCTTGATCGCCGAGAGCTCTTCCTTGATCGGATCGAGATCTTTGCTCTCGAGCACCTTGGCGTGCAGCGCGGACTCGTAGGCGCTGTCCGGGAACAGATCCCAGCCGCCGAACACGATGTCCTCGAGCCTCGCGAGTGGAGCGAAGTCTTTGATCCGCGGCACGCGATTGTCGGTGCGCTTGCCCAAGCGGATCGTGCCGGTTTGCGTGAGCGACCCGATCGGCTTGACCAGACCCTTGTTCGCCAAGAGCACGCCGGCCATCAAGGTCGTGGACACGGCGCCCATTCCCGGCAAGAGTACGGCGAGTTTACCCTCGGCTTTTTTTACGTTCTCAGGTCGTTGCATGCGCGGCTCCTAGCAAGGTGCGTGCCCGTACGCAATGGGCACGGGCCAAGGAATTACGGAAATTGTAGATGAAAACGACGACTGCAGTGATTCTAGTCGCGGGGATTGGTTCACGACTTCGACCCATCACGGATGATCGACCGAAAGCATTGGTCGATCTCGGTGGAGAGACGATCTTAGGGCGTACGGTGCGCCTGCTCGCCAGCTATGGAGTGCGAAAAGTCGTACTCGCTACTGGGTATCGCGAGGATGCGGTGAAAACAGCCATGCACGGCGCGCCGGTTCTCGTGGAGTACTGCAGGAACCCCGAATTCGATCGCACTCAAAACTCCGTGTCACTGGCGTTATGTCGGCAGGCTCTCGGCACCGACGCTTTCTTCAAGCTGGATGGGGACGTGGTCTTCCAGCGTCAAGTGCTCGAGCGGCTCGACGAATCATCCGCGGACCTTGCTGTCGCCGTCGACGCCGGGCGGATGCTCGACGCGGAAGCAATGAAAGTCACGCTTTCGCAGGCGGTTGCAAGGACGATCGGTGCCTTTGGAAAAGGCATCGCGCTTTCGCAAAGTGCCGGTGAGAGCATCGGAATCGAGCGAATCTCCAGCAGCTTCTCGCCGAAGCTGTTCGATGCCTTGAGGTCAACTATCGATGGTGGGGAGACTGGCCTCTACTATGAGGACGTGTACTCGCGTCTGATCGCCGCCGGTACCGTGCAGGCAGAGGCCGTCGCCGTTGCGGACCTGCCTTGGACAGAGGTCGACGATTTTTCCGACCTGGAGCGCGCCCGGGAGTTGGTTCGAACGACCGCCTGACCTAGGTGTCGCTGATGAGGCGTTGGTGCGAAATTTCTGACGCGGCGCGCCGATCTGGCTGAAATCGCGAAAAATCCCAAGATTTCGCGTTCTTCGCCAGTAAGACTCGGAAAATGCAGAGGTTTTGGCTGGTTTTACCAGTGATGCCAGACGCGAACAGGAGTGTCTTTTATTTGCAACACTGTGTTCGGCCGAAGACACATCCTAAGTGGTCTAAGTCATCGAATCGAATAGGCTTTGGCCCCTTGTCACGGCCCATGCTAGACCCCATATATGCTTCAACCCGGGGCCTCCCTGGGTGACGAAAGAGAGCCTTAGAGATGACTGAGCGACGCGTCACGCGGGCCATCGTACTTGCTGCCGGCACAGGATCCCGACTGAGTGAAGGGGCAGCCGTGCTCCCGAAACCCCTCCGTGTAGTTGGAGGTGTGCCGTTAGTCGTGCGAGTGCTCCGCACCCTGAAGAGCGCTGGCATCCAAGAGGCAGTGGTGATCACCGGCTTCCAAGGTGAGGCGGTGCGCAGCGCGCTCAAAGCCGAGACGGGTCTGGGACTGAAGTTGTCGTTCGTCGACAACCCGCACTTCGACAAGAAGAATGGCGTGAGCTTGCTCGCGGCCGCTCGCTACGTCGATCGCGAGTGCGTGCTCACGATGTCCGATCATTTGTATTCGCCGGAGCTCGTACGCCGGCTGCTCGCAGCGGACGTGCCCGAAGGTTCGTGCGCGTTGGCCGTCGACTACGACATCGAGCGCTGCTTCGATTTGGATGACGCGACCAAGGTCGGCGTCGAACTGGGCAAGATCAAGCGCATCGGCAAAGAGCTCGAGAGCTACGATGCGCTCGACACTGGCGTGTTTCGTATCGGCCCCGCGTTGATCGCTGAGCTCGCGGCCGTCGAGGCGACCGCGGGTGATTGCTCGTTGAGTGATGGCGTTCAGGCCCTCAGTCGTCGCGGCCGCTTTCTGGCTACCGACGTAGGTGACGTGCGCTGGGTCGACGTCGATACGCCGCAAGCGCTGGCTTGCGCGGAAGCCATGCTGCGCGTGTTCGGCGACACGCTCGGTGACGAGCCGGGCAGTGGCCAACCTCCGGTGATCGATCCGGAAAGCATCGAGTTCTACGCTCCCAGTTGGGTGCGTGCGGCGAAGCCGTACAACGAAGACCACTTCGCGGTGGCCGAGCAGAACGACGTGCTGCGCATGATGTCGAACGAGAGCCCGTATGCACCGAGCCCTCGTGTGATCAACGCAATCCTCGAGGCGGCCACGCGCGGCAACTTGTATCCGGGCGGCGCCCCCGCGTTGAAGAGTAAGCTCGCGCTGCGCGACAACCAAGTCGAGGGCAGCGTGATCTTGGGCGCCGGTTCGACCGAGCTAATCGATCTCGTGATCCGTACCTTCGTCGGCCCGGGTGAAGAGGTCCTGCTCAGCGTGCCTACCTTCAGCATGTACGAAGCACGCACGCGGACCGTCGGCGGCATTCCGGTGCTGGTGCCCATGACCGAGGATCATGACCACGACTTGTCGGGGCTGATCCGCGGCGTCACCGAGCGCACGAAGGTGATCTTCCTGTGCACACCGAACAACCCCACCGGCGGTCGTATCTCAGAGGTCGATCTCAAGCGCCTGCTCCGACTCGGTTTGCCGACCGTGATCGACGAGGCGTATCACGAGTTCGGTGAAGGGGAGTCGTTCTCGCGGCTGCTCGAAGAGTTCCCGAACGCAATCGTCTTGCGCACGTTCTCGAAGGCCTTCGGTCTCGCGGGTATGCGTTTGGGCTACGCACTCGCCCATCCGGCGGTGGTACGACTGTTGTCGCGCGTCAAAGTGCCGTGGAATATCCCGGCCATCACCTTGGCCGCCGCGAGCGCCGCCCTGGATGACGCGGCAGAGTTCGACGCGCGCATCTCGGAACTCCGAGTGGCGCGTGAGGAGCTGATCGACAAGCTTGCCCGCATCGAGGGCCTCCTGCCCGTGCCGAGTGAAGGCAACTTCGTGCTGATCGACGTCTCGACGACCGGTCAAAGTGCCGAGCGGTTGGTCGAGGCGCTGCTCAAGGATGGCGTACTGATTCGGTCGCTCTCGGTGCACCACGCCAAGCGCAGCTACGTGCGCGTGACGGTTGGAACGCGCGAGCATAACGCGCGTTGCGTCAGCGCGTTCGAGCGCGTGCTCGGTGCCCGCATTCGGCGCGAGGCGCCGCGAGCGTATGTCACCGCGAGCGTGGGCGATGCCGAGTGAACTCTCGACGGTGGTCCCGTGCGTGAGTTCGCACGGGATACCGTAGGAGTTCACGATGGGCTTCTGGGACGCCTATTTCCGTAGCCTCAAACCGCTCGAGGTCGAAGAACCGATCGACGTTTGGGTACATCGCCCGCCAGCATACGTGCTGGCGCGCATCTTGTTGCCCACGCCGGTGTCCCCGAACCTGGTGACGGTCTGCTCGATCATCGCGGGCTTGGCGGCCGGCGTGGCGATCTTTGCTCACTTTCCTTGGCACCTCCCAGTCGCGGGCGTGCTGATTTTCAGCTCCGCCGTGCTCGACTGCTGTGACGGGCAGTTGGCGCGCCTGCGCAAAACCTCGTCAGCATTCGGGCGCATGTTGGATGGCGTCGCCGATCTGGTCGGGTCCAGCGTGGTCGTCGTGGGTGGCGCGTGGCTCTTGGTTCGAAAGTTCGAGGAGCCGCCCTGGGCTTTCTGGGTGGCTCTCGCGCTCGCGGTGGCGACGATCATTACCGGATCGCTCCACACCTCGATGTACGACCATTTCAAGAACGTCTTCCTGCGGATGACGCACCCGAGCTACCACGAGGGTGAAGAACTGAGCACAGCGCAGGCGCGCTTCGAGGCGCAGCGCGCTCAGGTATCGTTCGTGATTCGCGTCACCTGGCGGATTTATTTCTTCTATCTGCGCAGCCAGGTCGACTACGTCGACAAGTTCGATCCGAACTCGCGTCGCCTAGTTCGCGAGCACCCCGATTTCAGCGAGCGCAACGCAGCCATCTATCGCAAGTACGCAGGTCCTGCGATGCGCTGGTGGCGGACTTTCTTCGGCTTCGGCTCGTTGGTATTCGGTTTGGCCGTGTCGATCGGCCTCGACATCACGGACTACTACTTGCTGTTCCGCTTCGTGCTGCTCAACGGCCTATTTTACGGCTATTTGCGGCCAAAGCAGCGTGAGGCCACGCGCCGCGCCTTGGAGGAGATGGCGAGCCCGGCCTGAGGGATTCGTGATTGGGGAAGCGGGGGTGCTATGTTCCCGGAGCGTGCGCCTCCCGACCCTTGCGCTGATCTTCTCGTTGCTCGCCTCGGCCGTTCCGGCGAACGGTGCGCTATGGCCGAGCGCCGTGCAGCGCGTCGAGCGAGACTTGCACAGTCAGGACGTGGACGTGCGCCGGCGTGCCGCGCTGGAGTTGCGCGATCTGCCCAAGGGGAGCGGCGCGCGTTTGGCCAGCGCCGCGCTCGACGATGCGGACATCAGCGTGAGACTAACAGCCTTGGACGCTTGCTTGGGCTTTGGTCTGCCTGCGCTCGGTGAGCGATTGATCCCCTGGTTGAGTGACGGCGAGCGGCGCTTGCGTTTGGCGGCTGCCATCGCGCTCGGCGAAAGTCCGAACGCTCGTGCGGTGCCTTCGCTCGGCCGCGCCTTGGGTGACGGTGACGCGGCGGTGCGCGGCGCTGCGGCTACCGCGCTCGGCAAGTCTTCCGCTCCAGAGGCGGTGTTGGCGTTGCTCGGACATTTGGACGACGGGGTGCCCGAGGTCCGGCGAGTCGTCGCGCTCGCGCTCGGCGATCTCGGGGATCCGCGCGCCGTCGTTCCTTTGATAGGCAAAATTCAAGACGCGCGCCCGGCGGTACGTGAGGCGGTGGCGCGTGCGCTCGCGCAGCTGGCAGACGCGCGTTCCAGCCCAGCGCTCGTGCTTGCACTTCGAGACAGCGACGAGAGTGTGCGCGTCGCTGCGCTCGCCGCGCTGGCGCGGATTGGCGATCCGAACACGGTTACGAGCATCAGCGCAGCGCTGACCAATGGCAGCGACGCGGTCGCGCTCGCTGCGCTCGACGCGCTCTCGCAGCTTCACACCGCAGAGGCCAGCAAAGTATTGATCGAACAGCTCGCCGCCGGTCGCCCGAGCAATCTGCAGAACGGAGCGATTCAAGCGTTGGCCCGCGCCGGTGCTGCGGCTCTCGGTCCGCTCGGCGCCTGCTTGAGCGGCGAGTCGGATCCGGATCGTCTCGGGGGCTGCGCGCTCGCGCTCGGGCAAACCCGCGATCTTGCGAGCGCGGGGGCGATCCAAGACGCACTACGTCGCGGCGCGCTGCGCCCGCAGCCGGCATTGCTAGCTCTCTCGCAACTCCGGGCTCCGGAATCGCTGCCCACCGTGCTCGAGTACCTCGCCGATTCGGACATGATGATCCGTCGCGCGGCTCGGCTCGCCGCTCGAGCCTTGCTCGACCCGAATCATCCCGACGGCCGCGCGGTAGAACCGATTGAACACGCCCTGAGCAAAGCTCGCCGCGATCGCGCTGAGCTTTCGGAATTGCTGGAACTATTGGGTCAAACCGGCGCCCCTCGAGCTGCGCGCAGCTTGCTGCCGTTTGCTGCGCCTGGGGATGACATCGCGCTACGCAGCCGTGCGTTGGCCGCTCTCGGCTTTTTGGGCGAGGCGGGGCAGTGGCCTGCCTTGTGGACCGCACTCGATGACGATTCGGGCACGGTGCGACTCGCCGCTGCCTCGGCCCTGGGGCGGCTGACGTTGCCCGGGCGCGCCCCGGCACTTTTGGATCGGCTCGAACACACGAGTGAACAGGCCCGCCCGCTGATCTTGCTCGCGCTCGGCGGCACACTTTCCGTCGAACGCAGTCCCCAGATCGTACGCCGCCTGGGAAGCTCGTTGTCGCGCGCTCGCGATGGTGAGCGCGACGCGCTCATCGAGTTGCTCGGTCGGATGCCAGCAGCCGAGGCCGTCGCGCAATTGGCGATGCTCGCGGGGGCTTCGTCGTTTGCGGCCGATCGCGCGAAGTTCGCAGAGGCTTTGGCAGCACATCCTGAAGAGCGCGCGCGGCTCGTGCCGTTGCTCAACGATCCGAGCGTGGCTGTGCGAGCGAACGCGGCCTGGTCACTGGGCGAGACTGGCACGGTCGCCGATCGTCCGGCGTTGGAGAAGGCCACGCGTGATGCCGCGCCGAGCGTTGCAGGCAATGCCTTGTCCGCTTTGGCGCGCGTCGCACAGCGTGAGCACGGGCAGATTGCGCCGCTCGCTTGTCCGTTGCTCGACGATGGTCGCGGCACGATCCGTGGGCTCGCGCTTCGCGCGTTGCGGCTCACGCGCGAGCGTTGCTCGGGCGGGCAGGAAGCCGCGCTGTTGAGCCGTGATCGCTCCGAATTCGTACGCAGGTCAGCTGTCGAGCTGCTGCGCGACGTGTCGCGCGGAAGGTCGGACGAAGCGCTGCTGGCTCGCGTGCGCGACCGTGATCCGAGCGGGGCTGTCGCGGCAGAGTGTGAGCAGCCTCCGCAATCACAGACCATCGAAGGGCGCGATCCAACGCAAGTCGTGATTATCTCCGCTGGACAGGACGCTCCGAGTCCCGCGCAGCCGTTCGCGCTGCTGCGCGCCGATGGCCTGGTTCGACTCGGCTTTTCCGATCGGCGCGGGCAGGTGTTCGAAGTCGGCGCGCCCCGCGGTTCGCTTTCGCTGCTCGAGCCCGTCACCGATTTCGAGTAGGTGAATCGCGCGTGGCAGCTGCCCTGATCGTCATCGAAATCGCGGCGCCCAAGGTGTCGGAGAACGCCCTCAGCGTGCTCGTCTCAGCCTGTAGTCGCGCCGCTCGCGCCGCAGAGTGCGTGCTGGCGCGCAACGCGAGTGACGAGCAGCCCGCTGCCGTGGCGATCGTCACTCTGCAATCCGAGGACAAGATCCGGGTCGAGGTTGGCGTGCGGCAGGGCGATCGCGACTCGTGGCGCACCAAGGATTTTGCGTTCTTGCCCGCTGACGACAGCATGGAGCGTTGGCGTGCGGTGGGTTTCGCGATTGGCACGCTCGCCGAGAGCAACCCCGGACCCGAGCAAGAAACGAGCGAGCGCGCAGGGCCAGCGACGCCATCGTCGTCAGCCGCGTCGCCATCGTCCGCACGGGCGAATACGCCGGCGGGCGCGGCTGCGGCTGCCACGGCGTCAACGCCTTCGTCTGCGTCGCCCGGTGCGTCGTCGAATCCGCCCCCCGATTTGACCAAATCTTCATCGCCGTCTTCTGCATCAACAGCCGCCCCGCTCGGCGAGGAGAGCGAGACCGAACCCAAGTCTCCAGAACCTGCTCGGCCGCGAACGACTCAGATGTTCATCGGCGCAGCGGCGCTCTTCGGCCCGGGGCTCGATATCGATCCGCCTTGGCGTCTAGGCAGCGCGTTGTATTTCGACCTCGCGCCTGCGCCGATGCCGGTGTTCTTTACCGTCGGTGGCAGCGCTGCCACGCGGCTGCGTGCGGGCTCGAACAACGTGACGACACGTTGGTTCGACGTGTCACTCGGTGCTGGCGTGCCTTTGATTGGCCAACTCGAAGCGTCTGGTCTGGAGTTCCGAATCCAGGCGTTGGCCGAATACTTCGACGCGCACGCGAGCGAGATGGGCGAATCGCAGTCGATGAGCCGCTGGACGCTCGGCTTGCAGGGCGCATTCGGTGGGCGGCTGCGACTCGCACCGAATTTGTTGTTGACCGCAGAGGTGCAAGCGGCGGGCTTGAGTGGTGAGACAGAAGTTGCGGTAGGTGGCTCACCGGTGGGAACCTCGGCGAGCTTTCGCTATCTCGGCAGCGCGGGCTTGCGCGTTCGGCTTTGGTGAGCGCGGCGCGCGTCGCTCAGCGCGGGATACAGCGGCCGAGCACACACGCCGTCTGGCCCGAGCACTGGCTACTCTCGAAGCATTCGACGCACGCATTCATGTAACAGCGTCCCGGAAAAGGGCCGTAGTTGTTGCAGTCGCCATCCTTGAGGCACGTGACGCACAGCGCCAGCTCCGAGTTGCAGAACAAATGCAGTCCGTCAGCGCTGCAGTTATCCTTGCCCGGACCGCATGCTTTTGCGCAGCGCAATGTCTTCGGGTTGCAGCGCTCTCCAAAACCGCATTGCGAATTGTTTCGACATTCGACGCACAGCTTCAGGTCTGGATCACACGTGCTCGCGTCGAAAAACGGGCAGGGGTGCTTGGTGTCGATTGGGTCGCAAGTGGCGCAGAAGGGAGAAGCGGGCAGGCAGGTTGGCGGTTCGTCTGAGCAACCGCCGTCACCCAAACAATTGTCGCCGCCGCCAGGGAAGGTCGAGCCCCGACCGCCAAAGCCCCCGAGCTCCGCCTTGCCAGCGCTGCCGCCACCTGCCTTGCCCGAGCCGGCGGCGTTCCCGCCAAGGCCGGCAGAGCCCGATTGATTTCGCACTCCAGCGGCGCTGCCTGCGCTGACGAGACTCTGGTCAGGAAGCAAATCGAACGTTTCCCGGCCGCAACCCGCAGCTATGCTCAGCGCGCAAAACACCGTCGCGAGCGCAACAGCGCGAATGAAACTGGAGGACCGGCGCCTCATCTCACCTGAACATACCACTTTTTTTGCGGTTATCGGGCGCCGCGCCTGCTCTTTGATGGCTCAGGTACTATTCTCACCAAGGTGTCTACCAGCCCGCGACTTCGTCCAGATCAGAAGTTACGAGTCGTTTCCACCGGTGCAACCTCGGCACCGGGGTCGGGTGTCGCCCCCACGGTGCAACGAGCGCCCACCGACGAAGAACTGATCGAGGCCGTGCAGCGCGGCGATCATCAGGTCGCGTCGGTGATCTACGAGCGCTTGGTCGGCGTCGTGGATCACACTCTTTACCGCGTCTTTGGTCGACGCGAGGTCGATCACGACGACCTCGTGCAGGCCGCGTTCGAGCAAATCGTGGTGACGCTTTCACGACGCTCGTATGCGCGCGCGTGCAGCCTCCGCACTTGGGCGTCGAGTATCGCTAGCCACGTGGGGTTCAACGCCCTGCGCTCACGCCGTCGTGAGCGCCGCGTCCTCGACCGCGAAGCGGGTATCGAAGCCGAGCCGATCCGAGCTGGGGTGGACGTGGAGGGTGAAGCATCCGCGCGAGCTGAACTGGAGCGCTTGAGACTTCAACTGTCCGAGATGAAGTCCACCCACGCAGAAGCCGTATTCTTGCACGACGTGCTTGGTCATGAGCTCGCGGAAATCGCGCTGATGACGCAAGTCAGCGTTTCTGCAGCGCAGTCGCGTTTGGTGCGCGGCCGGCGTGAGCTCTTCAAACGTCTCGATTATGTGGCTCCGCGCCGCAAGACGGAGCCATCGTGAGCGCACCTCGCATCCCTTCGCAGCCGGACGACATGCTGCGGCGCCTGGGCAACCAGGTCGTCCCCGTCGAAGATCCCGAGCACGTCGAGCGGCGCCGTGAGCAAGTGGTTGCGGCGCTATCGCGCTCGATTCGGGCGACGGCGGACCGCAAGCGCCGCGCATTCCGGACGCGCTTGCTGTGGACCGCGGGGCTCGCGGCATCGCTCGTCTTGGGCGTCGGCATCGCCGCTCAGGTTCGGCATACCGCCGTGGAAGCGGCCGCCGTTTTCTCGACCGTCGCTGAAGTATCCGGCGCAGTCGTAGTCACCGAGAACGGTCAAAGCCGCGTGCTCTCGAACGGTTCCGAGTTCGCCTTGCGCACACAGGGCGAGATCGAAACGGCGCCCGAAGCCCAAGCCGAACTTCGTTCGCAAAAGAGCTCGGTGCACTTGAGCCCTGCCACCAAACTCACCGTTCCTCCGGTCACACCGGTCGAGGAGCGCTATCGACTTGCAGTTGGCCGAGTCGAACTTTCGGTCGACAAGAATTCACCGCTCACGCGCAGCGTCGTAGTCGAGACGCCAAACGCGGAAGTCGTGGTCCACGGAACCGTATTTGCGGTCGGAGTCTCGTCGCGCAACAAGCAAACCGTGACCGAGGTCAGCGTGACGCGCGGCTCGGTGTGGGTGCTGCAGCGCGGCAGTCAGGTAGCGGTTCTGGGCGCGGGCCAACATTGGTCCTCGGACGCGGAGCCCACGAGCGTTCCTCCCACGGTGCCCTCGCTCGCCGCTCCGGAGCCGGCCGCGGCGCTCGCGCCGAGTGAGGCGGTGTCTCGTCGTGAGACTGCTACGCGCGGTTTGCCGCGCCCGACGGCGGCCGAGACCAAGGCAAGCACATTGGCGGAGCAGAGCCGCATGTTCCAAGAAGCGATCGACGCCCGCAATCGTGGTGAAGACGCCCGCTCGGCGGAGCTCTTCGGGCGCTTACTGCAACGCTATCCGAATTACGAAGAAGCGGAAGTTCAGCTATTCCGAGCACAAAAACGACTCGGCCGGACGACCGCTGCGGCTGCGGAAGCGAGGCGCTACCTCGCGCTTCACCCGCAGGGCTTTGCTCGAGATGAAGCGCGCGAGCTGGCGCTGAGCTCGTCGCCCGCGCAGCGACGCTGAAATTACTGCCTGCCTGTCCGAGCTCTGGGTTACTCCTAGGTAGAAGCGCCCCTTCTATTTTCGGGTCCGCTGTGACTCGATCGCGGAGAAATCCAATGAAAGCCCTTAGATACGGAATCAGTGGCGTGTTCGCGTTAGGATTTGCGTTCATCGCTGCCTGCGGTGGTTCGGCCGACGACAACGGCTCGCCGAATGGAGCGGCAGGGAGCGCGGGTAGGGCGAGCGGAACGGCTGGAACCAGTTCCACAAGCGGCGGGACGACGGGCTCCCCAGGCCAGACGAACAACCCAGCGGCATGTCCCGCGACGGCTCCGGCGAACGCGACAGCGTGCACGCTGACCGGCAACCAAACGACGTGCACATACACTGGCATGCGCTGCGCCTGCGCGCGCACGAGTGGCGGGGGCGGGCAGCGCCCGGGCGGCATGGCGGGCGCTACTGCCTCTTCGAATCGTGAGTGGGAGTGCGTTGCGACCCCGGTTTGCCCTGCCACCAAACCGACGGTCGGTGAGGCTTGCACCCCCGGACAAGGTTTGACGTGCCCCTATTCGGGCATGGGCAGCTGCAGTTGCAGCAATCGAACGAGCAAGTGGACGTGCAGCGGCGGCAACGTCGGCGGCGGCGGTGCATTCAATGGCACCGGTGGCGGCTTCAATGGAGCGAGCGGCGCCTTCACCGGATTCGCGGGCGCCTTCACTGGCGTTGCAGGAGCGTTCACGGGCTTCGCAGGTCGCTCGGGAAGCGGTACGGCAGGAAGCCCTAGCACCGGGACCACCTGTCCTGCGACGAAGCCTGCCGCAGACACTGCATGTACTGGGACCGACGCCTGCCCTTACGAGGGAGGCGGCTGCGTCTGCTCGGACGACAAATGGACCTGTCTGTGAGCTGACGCGGGCAATTCGCTCACGCGTTTGCGCGGCAAAAGGATCAGATCGGGCTTCCCGATCGTTTGCCGCGCATTCTTTTGTTAGTTGAACATGCGAGAGCGCGACCGACCGAGGTCGTCGCGCTCGTCGCTCACTTCGCGCTGCAGGACATGTTGCACATCAGATCGCTCGGTGCACAGCCGCAAGCGCTCCTCTTTGGCTTCGGCGCCGGAGGGGGCGTCGCTCCACCGGCAGGTTCTCCGGCAGCAGCGGCTGGCTTCTTCGCGGCCACTGCTGCGCCGCCGCCCGTGTATTTCTTGGCTGCGGGCGCGGCCGCCTTTGCGCTCGGCGCGGGTTCTTCCGCCGCGGTGCCCGTCGCGGGTGGCGTGGCGGTGATCACCGGAGTCGGCGTGGGCGTCGGCGCGGGCGTCGGCGTTGCCACGGTGGCGACCGGAGCGGGCGCGGGTGGCGGCGGTTGCGGCTTGAGCACGATGGCACCCGCAACGATCAACGCCGCGAGCACGACGCCGCCGCCGATGAACAGCGGAGCTTTGCTCTTGCCACCCGCCGCAGGATACCCACTTGGCTGCGCGGATGCTGCGAAACCTCCACCGAGTGGCGATGCGATGCCGAGTGGCGGCGCGATGCCGAGCGGTGGCGCAACCGCGATGGGCGCTGCGATCGCGGCCGCCGGTGCGGACTCGTTCTTCGTCGCAGCGGCGGTCAACGCTTTGAGATCGATCAAGCCCGAGTCATCACGCGAGGCTGACGAACTGATCGGACGTGAAGCGGGACGGCTTGCCGCGACCGGGTTGGACGCCGACGTGAGTGCACTGAGCGAAAACAGAACAGACGATTCATTGCGTGCGCCCGTGCTCGAGCCGCCGCCGCTCGGCGCGGGTGCCGCATTTGCACTGCCGCCGCCGCGCGTTTCTGGAGCGCTGGTCATTACTTCTTCCTCACTGCCGGCTTGTTCGATACCGCCGAAGAGGTCAGTTGCAGCACCCCGTGCAGGACGCGCGGCGGCTCGCGGCGCTGCTGCAGGCGCGGACCACGGAGAAGGCGTCGCGGTGGCCGCTGCTGGGGCAGGGGCCGCAACAGCCGGAGCTTGCGTCGCCGCATGGAGCGCCTCGACGATCTCTTCGACCTCACCGAGTGGTTTCCAATCGGCGAAGCCGTCAGCCCACACGTATGTCTCGGGCGTCACTTGTCCTGCATTGTAGGCCGCGACGACTTCCGACACCGTCAAGTTGCGTTGATCGCCTTCACCAAAGTCGACAGAGTACTGCGACCCACCGGCGTCCTCGGCGCCTGCGGTATCTGCGGCCTCACCGGCTGCGGTGTACACGTTTGCTGGAGAAGTCTTACCGTCAATCACGATCGTGGCTCCGCACTTTCGACACCGGATTTTTGCGAGACGGTCGGTAACTTTCTCGTCTGCAATCGAGTACTTGGCTTGGCACGCAGGACAGGAAATCTTCACAATCAGCCTCGCGGATGCGCTTTCTTGGACTTGGGTTGAGCGTCAGGAAAGCTTTGCGCTATCGGATCCCGGAGCGCTAGCCCAATACGGCTACGTCTCCATTCAATTTTCGGTCTCGGTCACAGCCGAGCGGGCCACTCTTTTATCATTCCTGGTGAAGATCGCTAGACCCCACGCGGGGGTTTCCAAGATGTTCGACCCACGAGGGCGGGGTCGCCTTTGGTCGGAATATTCCAAAAAACGCTCCTGCCACTCGGCGCGAGTCGATGGGCTCGGCGTGGCGCGTCGTCCGAGACTGTCAGGCCCCCATGGCAAATAGAGCCAAATCGAGCGCATCGAGGCGCTCGGAGAGTTCGGGATTGTCGCCGTCCTCGCGTAAAGCGAGCTGCAATTCTCGTTTGGCGCCGCTGAGGTCACCCTGGCTGATCAGCTCGTCCGCGCGACCGGCGTAGCGCTTGGCTGAGGCGGTCCGGCACAATTCGTCGAGGGATTTGGCGCCCACGCCTACATTGGCCTGGCGAGGCACCTCGCTCCCACCCAGCCGCAGCTGCCCTTTCGCCAGTGCCAAATCGTAACGCGGTCGCAGCACAGGATTCGAAAGCACGCGGTACGCCTCCGCACCTCGCTGGAACACCCGTCGCGTGACCTCCGCCGTTGCCCGGTCATAGTGGGTATGGGCGTCGGGGTGAAAGGCTAGCGCGAACTCGTGAAACGCGACTTTCACGGCAGCGTCGTCGGCGATCTCGAGCAATCCGAGGAGCTCGTAATAGCTCGAAGCGTCGAGCACGGCGGCCCACTCGTACAAGCGCTCGATGTCGGCTTGGTCGGAGAACATGGGGCCGGTCGATTGTATCTCAGGCAGCAGCGGCGCCCGCCGATTTTTGGTTTTGGCTTCGTTTTCGCGGCGGGTCCGGGCCCGTCACTGGCGCGCAGCGTTGCGCTGCATCATCCAGGCGATGTCGTTCGCCTCGGGCAAGGCGACGAGTCGCACTTGGGTGCTGGTGGCGCGGTTGGTCGCCACGTCCTTGGCGCTCACGCTGAGCATGCCGTTGGTGTCGAGTGAAAAACTCACGGCAATTTGGGTTTCACCGCGAGGAGCCGGGTGCAGCCCGCTCAATTCCACCTCGCCGAGTAGCGTGTTTTGGCCAAAGCGGCTCGATTCGCCTTGGCTGATGCGCACCCGCACCACGGTTTGATTGTCGACGGCGGTTACGAAGACGCGCGTGCGTTCACACGGAACCTGGGTGTTGCGTTCAATCACTGCGTCACAAAAGCCGTCGACGGTCTCCACCGCGAGGGTGAACGGCGTTACGTCGATGAGCAATGGCGGCGGTCGCGAGGACGGTGCGCGCGAGACCGGCTCGAAGCCGCCGTAGCTCGGCGGAATCGGCGCTTGCAAAGCCCCGAATGGCGCGGCCGCGGTAGCGGCCATCGGCGCGGTCCGGGTTTGCCCGACGGAGACCGGCGGCGGTGCGACGAACACCGCAGACGACGAAGCAGGGAATGGTGCTGACGCCGAAGGAGCGGACGGTGGTGGAGCGGCGGGCACTGCCGGCATTCGAGCCGTGCCGAATGCGCCCAGGGTGATGCTGTCGGGGCGAGATGCGCGCGGCTCCGACGGTGCGGTGACGTGCGTGATCTCTTCTTCGGGCGGGAGCTCGGGCAGAGGCAACGAGTCTTCGTCGTCGAAGGCGGTCGAACCGGGCCCCGCGGGTGCGTTGTAGGGACGGGAACTCGGCTGACTCGGTGCAGACTCGAGATCCAAGAAATCCGAATCACCCAAGACGAACGCGACGCTATCTTCGCGCGCAGTGGTCGGCCCGCCGACGAGCGGCAGGCTGAGCGCGTCGTCCAAAGCGTCGCGCGCGCTTTGCGCTTCGTCACTGGCACTGAGCAGGGTTGGGCCGCTGACGGCGCGGTTGGCCTCGGGCCCGAGACCGCGGCCCGTCTTTACGCCTTGTCGCGGTCCGAGCCCGCCCAACGTGCTCGGAGCTGCCGTCGACGCGATCTTGCGCAATGCACCCAAGGTCGACTCATGCGTGGGGCCGGCCGGGCGTGAACCTGGCTGAAGGCCCGGTGTGGTCGATACGTGCGGACGGCCGAAGAAAGGCTGTGTGCTTGGGATCGCGGGCGAGCTTTCGAATCGTGTGCGTGCCGCCAGCGCGGGTTGCGCGGGCGCGTTCGGTCGTTGCAACACGGTATCCGGGATTTGCGCGTCGCTGAACTTGGGATGAGTTTGGCGAGCCGCCGGACTGGGCGCTGGTGGGACAGTGCCCCGGCGCTTTTGCGCGCCGCTCAGAGCCGCCGCTTGGATCGCGGCGCCAATCGCGACCACCTCGTCAGGATTGATGGTCGCGCGGATCGGCTTTTGAAAAAACTCTTCGACCCGCGCGCGCACCAGCGGAATGCGCGTGGAACCGCCGACGAGCAGCACTTGATCGAAGTCGTTTTCGGAGAGGCGCGCGATGCCCATTGCCTCGCGACAGACGTCGAACGTGCGATCGATGATCGGCAAAGCCAGACGCTCGAACTCCTGGCGCGTCATCGTGAAATCGAAATTCACGCCGCGCCCGCCCAGGCCATGCGCCACTTCGTTGATCGTGACGCGAGCTTCGGGTTCGGTCGAGAGCCGGTGCTTGACGAGCTCGGCGGCCGCGCGCAATCGCTCGAAGAGCTGCATGTCGACACGCGCGTCCACACGGTGCTGCGAGAGCAGCGCCTCGCCCATTCGCTCGGCGATCGCGAGGTCCAAATCGTCACCGCCCAAGAACGTATTGCCCGCGGTCGCCAATACTTCGAACACGTTGTTGGCGAGATCGAGCAGCGTGACATCGAACGTGCCGCCGCCGAAGTCGTACACGGCCACGCGCTCCGCGCTGCCCCGCCCGTAGCCGTAGGCAAGCGCGGCGGCGGTCGGCTCGTTCAGGATGCGCAGCACTTCGAGACCGGCGACGCGCCCGGCAACCTTGGTCGCTGCGCGCTGCAAGTCATTGAAATTCGCGGGCACCGTGATCACCGCGCGATCGACGCTCGCCCCAAGCGCCGCTTCAGCTACGGCTTTGGCCTTCCGCAGCACGAACGCGCTGATCTCGGGCAGGGTGTACGTCTCGCCGCGCGCAACGACCAGCGAGGCTTGCCCCGGACCTTCACGCATCTCGAATGGGAAGCGAGAGCGCGCGCGGCGGACCTCATCGGAGTCCCAGCTGCGCCCGATCAGGCGCTTGATCGAATAAATCGTGTTGGCGGCGTCCACGATGCGCCGCTCTTTGGCGACGCGACCGACCAGCACGCTGCCATTCGGATGAAATGACACGATCGACGGGATCAGCACTTGCTGCGCTTCATCGAGCAGAGCGGATGCTTGCCCATCGCGAACGACGGATACGACCGTGTTCGTGGTACCGAGATCGATGCCGATTACCGTGGACATGGGCTTATTCAGTAACCCCCGGGAGACTCTCGAGCGCGCGGTCGTACCAAGCTTGTACGCTACGTTCGAACGGCCACATCCAACCGTACTCTGGTCCTGTGAAGCGGCGCACGATGTGCGAGCGCAGGCTCGGTGAGCGCGCGGCCTGTAGCCCCAAGAGCTCGGCCGTGGCTCGCAACGTCTCTTCGTACGCCTCCCATTCGATGCGAGCTCGACCATAAGCCAAGCCCAGCGGAAAGAATGGGATCAGATAGAGCCAAGTCATCAAAACAGAACCGTAGCGGCGCCGCTGACGCAAGTGAACTCGTTCGTGGCGCAGGAGAATCACCCGATCGAGGTCACTCATCGCGTCCCAGGTGGGGGGAACGTACAAGGTGTTGCCGATCACCGTGTGGTAGCGCGTGAGGTAGCTCCGTTGACCACCGAGCGTGACGAGCTTCAGCGCGAGGTCGATCACGCTCGAAGGCCAGTGACCGTGCTTCGGCACGATACGAAACGTCGGAAACTCAGCCCGAATCGTTTCGATGAAGCGATTCGTGAGCTCCATCCGCGTCCTCGCGAGGGTAGCGCGGATCGCCTTTGCAAAGGGGATATTGATCGGGCGGCCATCGGGCCGAATGGCTATTGCCCGAGCAAATCGCCCGGTTTGAGTGCGCGGCCGTTGATGAGGTCGAGCGCAGGCAACTCTTTGCGGCCCTCGAGTTGAGCACGAACGAGCTCGAAAGTTCCGTCGACGGTGCTGACCAACACTCGCTTTTGGTCGACGCTGACGAGGCCGGGCTGGCCGGCAGCAGGGCTCGCGCTGAATCGGGCTTGGGCGATCTTGAGCGGTTTGCCGTTGAGCAACGTGTGCGCGCCCGGGCGAGGGGAGAGACCGCGGACGAGGTTCACCAAATCGCGCGCGGTCTTCGAGAAATTGAGCGCACCGTCCGCGCGCTCGAGCGGCGGCGCGTGGCTACTCTGATCGTGCTCCTGCGGTACGGCTTCGAGCTCTCCCGCCACGGCGCGCGCGAGCTCTTCGCGAACGAGCTGTGCCGCCGTCCCGGCGAGGCGCTCCGAAAGCTCACCCGCCGTCTCTTCATCACCGATGGCGATCGCGCGCCGGGCGTACACGGGACCGGTATCGAGCCCCTCATCCATCTGCATCAAGCAAATCCCGGTTTCATGGTCGCCGTGAATGATCGACCAATTGATCGGCGCGGCACCGCGCCACCGAGGCAGCAATGAGGCGTGCAAATTCATACAGCCGCGCCTTGGGGCCGCAAGTACTGCAGGTGGCAAGATGCGCCCGTAGGCCATCACCAGCGCGACGTCCGGGGTGCGCTCGCCCAGCCACTCGTCCAAATTGCCGGTCTTCACCTTGAGCGGTTGGTGGACCTCCAGGCCCAGCTCCAGAGCGGCGACCTTCACGGCCGGGGGTTGCAGGTTCAAACCGCGGCCAGCAGGCCGATCCGGCTGACAAACGACCCCTACGATTTCAGCTATTTCGGCGAGTGATCGGAGGGCTGGCACCGCGATCGCCGGAGTTCCAAAAAACACTGCGCGCACGAGGCTGCGTATACCAGAAGGCCTCGGCGTGTGCTGGCGCCCGCCGCTGCACGCATGCCCGCGATCCGGCCGGCCCCGCGCCAATGGCAATGGGCGGCCCCACTTCATGGAGCCGAGGTAGGTAATCCGAAAGGGCTAGCGTGACGTATTCGTATGGTTACGTTGCGAGATTGTAGAGAGACGGCGCCGAACCAAGTCTGCCCCGAGCCTGACAAATGTTAGGAAATAGGGGGTACCACTTGGCCCGTCGCGAGTGACAAGATGGAGACTGAACATGAGTGAAAAGAAAAAGCCGCCGCCGCCTCCGCAGCCTCCGCCTCCGACCGAAGACGAGATCAAGTTCGGGGACGAGCTAGCGGTATTGCCGATCCGGAACGCCGTACTTTTCCCAGGTGCGGTGGCGCCGTTCGACGTGGGGCGTGAGAAATCCGTCGCGCTCGTCGAAGACGTCCATAACCTGTCCACCCCCGTGATCGCCATCTTCGCCCAGCGTGATCCGGCGACGGATGATCCGGGCGCTGACGATCTATACCCCGTGGGTTGTGCGGCGCGCGTGCTCAAGGCGCTCAAGCACAGCTCGGGCAACTACTCGCTGATCTTGCAAGGCCTGACGCGCATTCGGCTCGACTCGGTGACGCAAACGTAGCCGTTCTTGCGCGCCAAAGTGACGCGCGTCGAAACGCCCTCTACCGAGGACGTGGAGGCGGAAGCGCTGGCGATGAGCCTGCGTGACGTGGCCAAGCAAGTCATTCAGCTGATGCCGGAGCTGCCGCGTGAAGCGGGCTCGCTCATCGACTCGATCCAGGCGCCCGGCGCGCTGGCGGATCTCGTGGCCGCCAACCTGGATGCCCCGGTCGAAGAAAAAGCCCAGCTGATCGAGACGGTCGAGGTCAAAGAGCGCATTCGCAAGGTGCTGCGCTTGCTCACTCGTCAACTCGAGATCTTGAAGATGCGCGAGCGCATCAACTCTCAGATCAAAGAGGAAATGGGCAAGAACCAGCGCGAATACGTGCTGCGCCAACAGCTCAAAGCGATCAAAGAAGAGCTGGGCGAAGACGACGGCGATCAGGGCGATTTGGACGGGCTGGAAGAGCGCGTCGCCAAAGCCAACTTGCCGAACGAGGCCGACAGCGTCGCCAAAAAGCAGCTGAAGCGCCTGCGCTCGATGCAAGTGGGCTCGGCCGAATACACCGTCGTGCGCACGTATCTGGATTGGATCTTGGATCTGCCGTGGTCCAACCAAACCGACGACAACATGGACATCGCCGAAGTG
>Ga0164241_10001748_pt1 | contig 25550 bp, 26 predicted proteins | sample OricomyardsoilBY_FD_108780 | JGI IMG/M metagenome (GOLD analysis project Ga0164241, IMG submission 108780) | Backyard soil microbial communities from Emeryville, California, USA - Original compost - Back yard soil (BY) | ecosystem: Environmental > Terrestrial > Soil > Unclassified | place: USA... | reverse complement strand
TTCGGGACTCCCAAGCCGATGGCCTCGCTGTCGTCCAGCCTGCTCGCGCGCAAGGGCCATGCCCGTCCCGCGATGCGACCGCAGGGCTATGTTTCGCTGACCCCCAGCCAGGACGATCTTGGCTGGAACGACATGGGCGACGAGTTCGCCGCGCAGATGCCGATGCAAGTCGCGCCGGTCGCGGTGCCGCCCTCGGCACCCATCGCCGCGCCCGCCCCCGAAGTGCTGCGCCAGCGCGCCGCGCTCGACGAGAGCTTCACGCCGCCGGCCGTCGAGCCCGCGCGCATTCCCGAAGCCTATGAGCCCGAGGCTTACGAGCCCGAGCCCGAATTCACGCCCGAGCCCGCCCCCGTCCACGCCCCGGCCCCCAGGCCGATCGTGAGCAAGGGCACGCTCGCCCGCGTCGCGCGCGAAGTGAAGGCCGGCAAGACCAAGGCCGCGTTCACGCTGCGGCTCGATACCGACCGCCATCTGCGCCTGCGCCTCGCATCGGCGGTCACCAATCGTTCGGCGCAACAGCTTGTGACCGAGGCGCTCGACGCCTTTCTCGAATCGCTGACCGACGTGGATTCGCTGGCGACCCAGCTTTCCGCCGGGGCAGGAAGGACAGCATCATGAAGACCCGTAATCTGCTCTCGATCGGGGTTGCGGCCCTGGTGCTGACCGGCACCGTGGGCGGTATCGCGTTCCCCGGCTTCGTGGCGTCCGCCGCCTCGGCCGAGAACCCGAAGCGCGCAGCGAGCGAAGCCGATGCCGCGCGCAAATACATCGCGAAGCGCAAGGCCGACAAGGCCGTGCAGCATGCCGAGCGCGCCGTCGCCTATGCCCCCAACGTCGCCGAATATCGCGCGCTGCTGGGCCAGGCCTATCTGCTTTCGGGGCGTTTCGCCTCGGCGAAGCAGGCGCTGACCGACGCGCTGACGCTCGATCCGAACGATGCGGGCGTCGCGCTGAACCTCACCCTCGCGCAGATCGCGCAGGGCGACTGGCCGGGTGCGCGCCGTACGCTCGACGAGCATGACAATATCAATCCGAGCGATCGCGGCCTGGCCTATGCGCTGGCCGGCGATCCGATGCGCGCGATCCAGATCCTCGAGCCCGCCGCGCGCGCGGCCGATGCGTCGCCCAAGACGCGCCAGAACCTCGCGCTGAGCCTCGCGCTCGCCGGGCGCTGGCCCGAAGCCAAGACCGTCGCAGCGATCGACCTCTCGCCCGCCGATGTCGACGCGCGGATCATGCAATGGGCGAGCTTCTCGCGCCCGACCAACGCCTATGACCAGGTCGCCTCGCTGCTCGGCGTCCGCGCCGTCCAGGATGCCGGCCAGCCGACCGCGCTCGCGCTGGTGATGCCGGCGCAGAATGTCGGTGTCGCTTCGGTCGAGCCGGTGGCCAATCCGGTCGATGCCTATATGCCGGGCACGCCCAGCAACGCCGCCGAAGTCGCCACGCAAGTGAGCACCGAGACCGGCGTCGATGTCGCCGCGGTCGAGCCCGCCCCGGAGGCCGAGTCCGTCGCGGTCGCAGGCACAACGCCCTCGGTCGTGTTCGGCCCGCGTGCTGAAATCGTCCAGGCGGTTGCGGTGACTCCGGTCGTGCAGCCCAAGCCTGCTCCGGTCGCGCGCACCGCGACGCGCGTCGCCCGCGTTCAGGCTCCGGCCGCCGCTCCCGCGCCGCAGCGCGTGGCCTATGCCAAGGGCAATTTCTACGTTCAGCTTGGCGCCTATGACAGCCCGGGCGTGGCCCGCGATGCCTGGAACCGCACCTCGCGCCGCGTCCCCGGGCTTGCCCGCCACACCCCGCAGGGCATGAATGTCAGCACCAACTCGGGCAATTTCTATCGCCTGTCGGTGGGTGGCTTCGCTCGCAACGACGCCGATGCGCTGTGCCGCACGGTCCGCGCGAACGGCGCGACCTGCTTCGTGCGGGCCGGCGCCGGCGACCGCGTGGCGAGCTGGATCCGACCCGGCGACACGCGGCTGGCGTCGCGCTAAGACACGGATCTCATTCGAATCGCGGCCGGGGTCCGAAAGGGCTCCGGCCGTTTCGATTCAGGCGATCTCGTTGCCGCCCTTCCAGAGCTTGATCACCTTGCCCTGGACCGGCAGTCCTTCGAACGGGGTGTTGCCGGCGCGGGCGAGCATCGCGGCGCCCGTGATCTGCCACGACGTGTTCGGGTCGATCAGGATCATGTCCGCCGCCTTGCCGGGCGTCAGTTCGCCGGCGTCGATGCCGAGGATCCGCGCGGGGTTGCGTGCGAGCAGTTCGAACAGCCGGTCGAGCGTGATCGTCTCGTTGTGAACGAGCGTCATGCCCAGCGCGAACAGCGTCTCCGCGCCCGACATGCCGGGTTCCGAATCGGCGAAGGGGAGACGCTTCTCCTCTGGACCGCGCGGGTCGTGGCCCGAGGCGAGCACGTCGATCGTCCCGTCCGCCAGGGCGCTCAGGGCCGCCTGGCGGTCGGCTTCGCTTCGCAGCGGAGGCGAGAGGTGCGCGAAGGTGCGGAAATCGGAAATGTCGATGTCCGACAGGAGCAGATGCGCCGGGGTGATGCCGCACGTCACCGGCAGACCGCGTTGCTTGGCACGGCGGATCAGGTCGAAGCCCTGCGCGGTGGTGACTTGCCGGAAATGGATGCGTGCGCCGGTCTCCCCGGCGAGCGCCACGTCGCGGGCGACGGCGAGGGCTTCGGCGATGGCGGGCGCGGCGGCGAGCCCCAAGCGCATCGCGGTTTCGCCTTCGGTCGCGACCGCGTTGGCGGTCAGCCCGCCATCTTCGGCATGGGCGATCACGGTCAGCCCGCAATCGCGCGCATAGGCGAGCACCTTGCGCATCACGCCCGAGTCCGAAATCCAGCGGCGGCCGGTGGCGACCGCGCGGGCCCCGGCGGCGGCGTTGATCGCCATTTCGGCAAGGTCATCGCCCGCAAGCCCCTGCGTCGCGGCGGCGAGGGGGTGGACCCACAAATCGGGCTTGCCCATCAGCGCGGCGCGGCGGACGATGCCGGGATCGTCGAGCACCGGCGACTGATCGGGCATCAACCCGACCCGAGTGATCCCGCCCGCGCGGCACGCGGCGCGGTCCACCGCGAACACGCCGAGATCGATGATCCCGGGAGCGAGAATGCCGCCGCCCCGGGCGAATTTGCTGCAATCGACGACTTCGGCGTCGTCCTGCGGCCCGGCGACGATCAGGTCGCCATCGATCGAGAGCGAATCGCCGCCCGAAAGCAGCCGGGTGTTGGCGAAGAAGCGCTTCATGCCCAGCCCTCCACGCCGCGCGCGCGGCGCGTCAGGACATCGAGGCAGGCCATCCGCACCGCTACGCCCATCTCGACCTGCTCGGTGATCGCCGAGCGCTCGGGGTCGTCGGCGACCGACGAGGTGATCTCGACGCCGCGATTCATCGGGCCGGGGTGCATCACCAGCGCGTCGGGCTTCGCCTTGGCCAGCCGCTCGGGGGTGAGGCCGTAGCGGAGGTGATATTCGCGGGTGGAGGGGATGAAGGCGCCGCTCATCCGCTCGTTCTGGAGGCGGAGCATCATCACCACATCGGCGCCGTCGAGCGCCTTGTCGAAATCGGAAAAAGGCGTGACTCCCATCCGCTCGATCGCGGCGGGCATCAGTGTGGCAGGACCGCAGACGCGAACCTCGGCGGCGAGCGCGGTCAGCGCCAGCATGTTCGAACGCGCCACGCGGCTGTGAAGGATGTCGCCGCAGATCACCACGCGCTGCCCCGCGATCCCGCCCCGCCGGCGGCGGATGGTGAGTGCGTCGAGCAAGGCCTGAGTCGGGTGCTCGTGCCAGCCGTCGCCGGCGTTGAGCACCGGGCAATCGACCTTGTCCGCGATCAGCTGGACCGCGCCCGAGCTGCCATGGCGGATCACGATCACATCGGCGCGCATCGCGTTGAGCGTGACGGCGGTATCGATCAGCGTCTCGCCCTTCTTCACCGAGCTTTGGGCGGCGTGCATGTTGACCACGTCCGCGCCCAGCCTTTTGCCCGCGATCTCGAACGACAGCAGCGTGCGGGTGCTGTTCTCGAAGAAGGCATTGATCTGGGTGAGCCCCGCGAGGCGCTTGTCCGGCCGGGCATGCGCGCGATTGGCATCGACCCATTGCTCGGCTTCATCGAGCAGGAACAGGATCTGATGCGGCTCCAGTCCCGCGATCCCGGTCAGGTGCCGGTGCGGGAAAACGGCGCCGCCCGGGATCTGGGCGGCGGGGCTGTGATCGGAAGCTGGCATTAAAGGGGCGAGTTAGCGGGGTGGGGCGGGGGTGGCAAGGGCGCGTGACGGTTAGGGGTCCAGCACCTGCGTCAGCGCATCTATCGCGGCCTGGAGGATATGCGCGGCGGCCATGTTGTCGATGCGCTCCGCCCGTTTCGCACGGCTGAGGTCCTGTTCGATCATCGTCCGCTCGACGGCGACGGTCGACCAGCGCTCGTCCCACAGCAGGATCGGGAAGCCCATGTCCGCGACATTCCGGGCGAAGGCGCGAGTGGATTGGGTGCGCGGGCTATCGGTGCCGTCGAGATTGAGCGGGAGGCCGATGACGAAGCCAGCCACCTGTTGCTTCGCCGCGAGATCGGCCAGCGCGGCCTTGTCCTTCATGAACTTGGTGCGGCGGATCAGGAGGGCGGGGGAGGCGAAGCTCCACTGCGCGTCGCACAAGGCGGTGCCGATCGTCCTGGTGCCGACATCGAGCCCGAGCAGGCGACCGCCCTGCGGCAGGGCCTCGCGGTAATCGGCGGCGGCGGTGGTGATCATCGGCCCCCCTTACCCCCAACCGTCTTCCCGGCGAAAGCTGGGATGACGGGCTATTTCTGGAACGCCGCCAGCCGCCGCTCGGCGTCCTTGCGGATATTCGCCCAGAACAGGCTGTAATCGAACACATGGTAATTGTTGCCGGGCAGCACGTACGGCCCGAGATCGGGCGGGCTTTCGCCGATCAGCAGGAAGCCGCGCCCGTCGCAGCGCGCGGGAACGCGGCCCGGCTCGATCGTCGCGCTGGTCAGGTCCTTGGACGGGATCAGCGCGCCCAGATTGGCTTCGGCGGGCGCGCTGTCATTGGCCTTGCCGGTGATCGGATTGGTGCAGACGAACGCCGTGCCCTTCCGCGCCAGGCCGGTAAAGCCGGTGCTCGCGTCGAACGTGTCGGTGATCAGCGCGGTGTCGGCGGGCTCGCCGAAGCTCTGCCATGACAACAGGCAATTGGCCTGATCGGCGGTGGCGCAGGCGGGCAGGCCCAGTCTGGGCAGATCGGCGGTGACCGACACCGGCCAGCCCACGACATAGGCCGCGACGATGCGCTTGCTCAGCGGCGTGCCCGCGATGCGCTCGGCGAGGAGGCGGGAGAGATGGAGCGCGCCCTGGCTGTGCCCGGCGAGGATGATCGGGCGGTCGCCCGCCTCGATCAGGAATTGCTCGAACGCGGCGAGCACGTCGCGATAGGCGAAGTCCAGCGCCTTTTGCGCTTCGGCCTTGCTCGTCAGGAACGCGCCGAAGGTCGCCTGGCGATAGCGCGGCGCCCAGATCGCGCCGGCGCCGTTGAAGGCGCTCGCCTGGCCCTGGAGGAACAGCGCGGCCCGGGCATTGGCCTCGCCATTGTCGAGCGGGGCGTTCCATTGCGAGCGGTCGAGGAACGACGTCGGGTGGATGAAGAATATCGCGGCCTTCGGGTTCGTGGCCGGCGTGTAGCCATCGGGAGTCCACAGCGCCGGGTTGCCGGGCTTGTCGGGCCGCGCGATCCACATCTCGGGGCGCGCATAGCTGCCCGGGGGCGGCAAGGCCGCGACGCTGGCAGTCGGAACCAGCGTCTGCTTGAGCAGCTGATTCCCCCAGAATCGAAACGCGAACAGGGCGGCAGCGGCGAGCACGATAAGGATCACTACCAGATAGAGGAATTTGCGGGCCAAGCGCCACTCTCCGTTGTGCAATGCAGCATAACCGCTGCGGCGACAATCGCGTTCCCCGTGGCGGATGGTTGCCCGCGATGCAACCGCGAAGGGCGCGGGGGGAGGGGGTGTCCCGCTCTGCACAGGAAATCCACTTTACCGCTGGCCCGCATTGGCAGACCCTCCACCCGAATATCGCACGGGAGGGATGACGATGAGCGAGTCGGAGATGGCCGAGCCTTGGCTCGAAGCGGATGATTCGCCTGATGCGCCGGAAGGCTGGGCGCTGCGCCCGTTCCTGCTGGCGCTGCTCGGGCTGGCGACCGGATATGGCGTCCATTTGATTGTCGGCTCCGATTATACGCACACGCCATCGGTGATGCAGCTGACCGAGTTGACCGCGCTGATGGTCGGTGCGGGGCTGTTCGCGCTCACCGTCGAACGGCGGCATATTCCGGCCGCCCTGATCTTTGCGCTGGTCTGCGCGGGCGTGGCGGCGGGGATCGTCTGGTGGAACGGCAATCCCGACAATTGGGGCGGTGGCGATGGCTGGCGGATGTTCAGCCTGGTCATGGCGCTGGCGATCGCCGCGCCGCTGTTTCAGGCCGCGCGCGATGCGGAGGGATTCGGGTTCGGCTATGAATCGGTCCACGATCATGCCTGGACGAACATCGTGCTGTGGGTCGCGTGCTGGGTGTTCGTCGGGATCACCTATGCGCTGGCATGGCTGCTCGCCTCGCTGTTTCTCCTGATCGAGATCGATTTCCTGCGCGAACTGCTGATGAAGGACTGGTTCAACCGGTGCCTGATCGGGCTGGCGTTCGGCGCCGCGCTGGGCATCCTGCGCGAGCATGACTTCGTGGTGCGGCTGCTCCAGCGCGTCGTGGCGACGGTGCTCGCGGTGCTGGCGCCGGTGCTTGCTATCGGGCTGGTGCTGTTCCTGCTGGCGCTGCCCTTTACGGGGCTGGCGCCGTTGTGGAAGGCGGGGAGCGCCACGGCGATCCTGCTGGCCTGCGCGACGGGCGCGCTGATCCTCGCCAACGCAGTGATCGGCAATGCGCCGGAACAGGCGCGGCGCTTTCCGGTGCTGCGCTTCGGGGCGATGGCGCTGGGCGTGGTGATCCTGCCGCTGGCGGTAATCGCGGCGATCGCGATCGGGCTGCGTATCGATCAATACGGCTTCACGCCGGAGCGGCTATGGGCGCTCACGTTCGTGGTGATCGCGAGCGTATTCGGCGTGGCGTATATCGTCGCGCTGGTGCGCGGGCGGCTGGACTGGGCGGAGAAGGTGCGGCCGTCCAATCTGGTGCTCGGCTTCGTGCTGTGCGGCGTGGCGCTGGTGCTGGCGACGCCGCTGGTCAGCTTCAATGCGATTTCGACCAAGGATCAGGTGGCGCGGCTCGAATCGGGGCGGCTGACCCCCGAAAAGTTCGATTGGCGCGCGCTGGCGTTCGGGTTCGGCGAACCGGGCAAGAAGGAGCTCAAGCGGCTGACCACCTCGTCCAATGCCGCGATCCGCGCCAGGGCAGTCGAGGTTTCGAAAGCCGAGAGCCAATGGGGAGTCGCCGAAATCGACCGGCGCGATGAGCAAAACGCGGCGCTGATCAAGAATACGCGGGTGCTTCCTGCCGGAACGGCAATCCCGGCAGAGCTGCTCGCACTTCTGCGCAACGATAGCCGGTGCAGCTATGAGCGTAGCACTGAGAAATGCACGCTGGCGTTCCTGACCGGAGGCAAGGAGGCGGTGCTGTTGAGCGAAACCTGTTTCCCGGTGCCAAAGCCCGCTCCGACCGCGGGGCCTGACGGCGCGGCGAAAGTCGAAGTTCCCGTCTCAGTGTGCAACACGAGTAGCCGCTTTGCGCTGGTGAACGGCAAATGGGAGGCTGCCGGGCGCAAGCCGTCGCCTCCCGACGCCGCTGCGGCGGCTGCCGGGTATCGTGACGGCAAGATCGAGATCCGGCAGGTCCAGCGCCGGCAGGTGTTCGTCGGCGGCGTGCCTGTGGACGACGCTTTCGAATAAGGGACGCTTGATGGACGGGGGGCGCCCCTGCTAGGCGCCCCCCATGTCCGTAGATACCGCCACCGTGAAGAAGGTCGCCAGCCTGGCGCGCATCGCGATCAGCGATGCCGATGCCGAACGGCTCGCGCCAGAGCTCAACAACATCCTCGGCTGGATCGAGCAATTGGGCGAGGTCGATACCGCCGGCGTCGATCCGATGACCGCCGTGATCCCCAACACGCTTCGCCTCCGCGACGATGTCGTGACCGAGGGCGGCCAGCGCGACGCGATCCTCGCCAATGCGCCGCAGGGCGAGCATGGTTTCTTCACTGTGCCCAAGGTGGTCGAATGACCGACATCACCGATCTCGGCATCGCGCAGCTCCGCGACGGCATCCGCACCGCCAAATTCTCCGGCCGCGAAGTCGCCGATGCGTTCGTCGTCAAGGTGAGCAAGGCGAAGGCGCTCAATGCGTTCATCGTCGAGACGCCCGACCATGCCATCGCCGCGGGGAAGGCCGCCGATGAGGCGCTCGCAGCGGGGCGTCCGCTGGGGCCGCTCGCGGGCGTGCCGATCGGCATGAAGGATCTGTTCGCCACCAAGGGCGTGCAGACCACCGCCGCGAGCCACATCCTGGAGGGCTTCAAGCCGGTCTATGAATCGACCGTGTCGCAGAAGCTCTGGGACGCGGGCGCGGGGATGCTGGGCAAGCTCAACCTCGATCAGTTCGCGATGGGCTCCTCGAACGAGACCAGCGCGTTCGGCAACGTCATCTCGCCGTGGCGCAAGCGGGGCAGCAACGCCGCGATGACCCCGGGCGGTTCCTCGGGCGGGAGCGCCTCGGCGGTTTCGGCGCGGCTCTGCCCGGGTGCGACCGGCACCGATACCGGCGGCTCGATCCGCCAGCCCGCGAGCTTTGTCGGCATCAGCGGCATCAAGCCGACCTATGGCCGCTGCTCGCGCTGGGGCACCATCGCCTTCGCATCGTCGCTCGACCAGGCGGGGGCGATGGCGCGCGACGTGCGCGATTGCGCGATCATGCTGGAGGCGATGAGCGGCTTCGATCCCAAGGATTCGACGTCGCTCAACCTGCCCGTGCCCAAATGGGAGGAAGGACTCTCCGGCAATCTGCGCGGGCTCAAAGTCGGCGTGCCGGCCGAGTATCTGGTCGATGGCATGCCGGGCGAGATCGCGGCGTTGTGGCAGCAGGGCATCGACTGGGTGAAGGACGCCGGGGCGGAAGTGGTCGAGGTGTCGCTCCCCCACACGAAGTACGCGCTGCCCGCCTATTACATCATCGCCCCCGCCGAAGCCTCGTCGAACCTCGCCCGCTACGACGGCGTGCGTTACGGCCTGCGCGACTTGCCCGAGGGCGCGAACCTTCAGGATATGTACGCAGCGACCCGCGCCGCCGGCTTTGGCGATGAAGTGAAGCGCCGGATCATGATCGGCACCTATGTGCTCTCGGCGGGCTTCTACGACGCCTATTTCACGCAGGCGTCGAAGGTCCGCACACTGATCGCGCGCGATTTCGAGAATGCGTTCACGCTTTGCGACCTGCTGCTGACCCCGACCGCGCCGAGCGCCGCGTTCGCGCTGGGGGAGAAGCTGGCCGATCCGCTGGCGATGTATTTGAACGACGTATTCACGGTGCCGTCGAGCCTTGCCGGCTTGCCCGCGATGAGCGTGCCGGGCGGGCTCGACAAGGACGGGCTGCCGCTGGGGCTCCAGATCATCGGGCGTCCGCTCGACGAGCAGCGCGTGTTGAATGCCGGGCTGGCAATCGAGGAGCGTGCGGGCTTCGTCGCGCGTCCGGACGCCTGGTGGTGATCGCCTGATGGGTTTGGCCAAGGCCCTAGCCGTGCGTGCGGTACAGCGCAGCGACCAGCTGCTGCGCCGCATGGGGCTGGCCATCGGACGGATCGAGACTCCGACCGCGAGCGCGGCCGGGCTGACCTTCCAGTGGCGCAGCGATCCCGCCAACGCCCGGCGCGGGATCGTCGTCGATTCGGTGGTGCAGGGAAAGCGCGTCTGGTTCTTCGTCGAGGACAATAGCGACTTGATCCAGCGCTATCATTTGCAGGGCAAATTCTACGAAGCCGAGGAACTCGCGCTGCTCTCACCCTATTTCAAGGGCGGGCTGTTCGTCGATATCGGCTCGAATGTCGGCAACCACAGCCTCTACGCGCTGAGCTTTCTCGACGCGGAGCGCGTGATCGCGTTCGAGCCCAATCCGATGGCCTATCGCGTGCTGGAAGTGAATGCCCAGCTCAACGGATTTGCCGATCGCGTGACGATCCACCGCAAGGGTGTTTCCGATGCGGCGGGCCGTGCGGTTGTCAAACTGCCCTTTGCCAATATCGGCGGCGGCTGGCTCGAGTCGTCGGACGCGGGGGAGATCGAGATCATCGTGGGCGATACCGTGCTTGCCGACGAGCCGGTGGCGCTTATCAAGATCGATACGGAAGGCATGGAGCTGCGCGTATTGCGTGGCCTGACCGAGACGATCACGCGCCATCGCCCGGTGATCTTCGTCGAGGTGCTCGACACGCAAATCGCCGAGTTCGAGGGCTGGTGTGCGGCGATGAACTATCGCGCGGCCGAGACCTACAAACGCTACCCCGAGAACACCAATTATCTAGTGGTCCCGGCCGACGCCGCGCCAACCCCGGCCAAGCGCCGGCCTGCCAAGAAACAAAGGTGAGTAAGATGGCGACCAGCTCCGCCTACCGCATCAAAGGCGAAACCGGCGAATGGGAGGTCGTGATCGGGCTGGAGGTCCATGCCCAGGTCACGTCCAATGCCAAGCTGTTTTCGGGGGCGTCCACCGAATTCGGGGCGGAGCCGAACAGCCAGGTGTCGCTGATCGACGCCGCCATGCCCGGGATGCTGCCCACGCCCAACCGTGAGTGCATCCGCCAGGCGGTGCGCACCGGCATGGCGATCGGCGCGGTGATCAACAAATGGTCGCGCTTCGACCGCAAGAATTACTTCTACGCCGATCTGCCGCAGGGCTATCAGATCAGCCAGCTCTTCCACCCGCTGGTGGGCGAGGGATCGCTCGATATCAGCCTCGACGAGAAGGATCCCGACGCCGAAGTGAAGACGATCGGCATCGAGCGCATCCATGTCGAGCAGGATGCGGGCAAGCTGATGCACGATCAGCACCCGACGCGCAGTTACGTCGATCTCAACCGCGCGGGCGTCGCGCTGATGGAGATCGTGTCGAAGCCCGATATGCGTTCTCCCGCCGAAGCAGGGGCTTACCTGGCGAAGCTCAGGTCGATCCTGCGCTATGTCGGCTCGTGCGACGGCAATATGGATCAGGGATCGATGCGCGCCGACGTGAACGTCAGCGTGCGCAAGCCCGGCGGCGAGCTGGGCACGCGGACCGAGACCAAGAACGTCAATTCGGTGCGCTTCGTGATGCAGACCGTCGAGATCGAGGCCAAGCGCCAGGTCGAGGTGCTGGAGAGCGGGGGGCGGATCGTCCAGGAAACCCGCCTGTTCGATCCCGATCGTGGCGAGACCCGGTCGATGCGGTCGAAGGAAGACGCGCACGATTACCGTTATTTCCCCGATCCCGATCTGCTGCCGCTCGAGCTGGACGATGCGTTCCTCAACGAGTGCGCGGCGAGCCTGCCCGAGCTGCCCGACGCCAAGCGCCGCCGCTATGAGCAGGACCTTGGTTTGACCGCATACAACGCGGCGGTGCTGACCGCCGATGCGGATACCGCGCGCTGGTTCGAGGCGCTGCTCGCCGAGGGCGCGCGCATTCAGGGCAAGGGCGAGCAGGAAGTGGCGCGGGCGAGCGCCAATTGGCTGATCTCCGACCTGTTCGGCGCGCTCAACAAGCTCGGCAAGGATCTGGACGAGAGCCCGGTGAGCCCGGAGCGCGGCGCGGAATTGCTGGCGCTTGCGGCGGACGGCATGCTGTCGGGCCCGCTCGCCAAGCAGGTGTTCGAGATCATGCTTGAGAGCGGTGATCCGGCAGGCAAGATCGTTGAGGAACGCGGGCTGAAGCAGACCAGCGACACCGGCGCGATCGAGGAAGTGATCGCGGGCGTGCTCGCGGCCAACCCCAATCAGCTCGAACAGTATCGCGGCGGCAAGGAGACGTTGTTCGGCTTCTTCGTCGGCCAGACGATGAAGGCGATGCAGGGCAAGGCCAATCCGGCAGTGGTCAACGAGCTGCTGAAGAAGGCGTTGGGCTAGGCTTTCCGTCGGGCGACGCGACCCACTGCACTCTTGCGATCTCTTCGTCGTTGATCGCGTCCGGGAAGCGCGCGGCGATGCGAAGTTGCAGCGCGGCCAGCGTGCGGAATTTCGCCCTGAAATCGAGGCCGCTCTCCAGCGGTTCCTCGACCGATACAAAGTAGCGGGTCTGTGCGCTCGCGCCGTCCATCCGTTCGGCCTTGATCAGCGTGCCGGGCAGGATGCAGATCTCCACCGTCTCGCGGCCCTTCTCCATTTCCCGGAGCGCGGACCACCCCCGCTCGCGGGCGAATCGTTCGACCTCGTCGCGCAGCTTCGGCCATTCGCTTTCAGGGACGACGACAGCGAAGCTCTCCTGCGAGTAGCGCGCCATCGCCCCGCGAATGGCCGGATTATGGCAGCTATGATCGAACCCGAACTGGAAGAGCGCGACGCCCAGCACGGTCAGGACCGCCGCGCCCGCTCCCGTACGGATCAGCGCGCCGCGCGATGCGCTGCCCCATCTGAGGATCGTCAGGAAGGCGAGGCCCATCACCGCGCCCAACAGCGCGAAGATGGCGATCATCCGCATGATCAATCCGGGCGGATCGCCTTGGATCTGCGCGGAAATCGACAGGATGAGGAGCGCGGGAAGCACGCCGCCGGTGATCGCCCCGGCGACGGCGGCGGTCCCGGCGTTGATCCAATCCTGCGCGCGCACGAACAGATAGAGCGGCATCCCGATGGCCAGCGTCACTGCCAGAACGGGGATGAAGGCGAACGGAAACATGATCGGACGTTGGAGCGCGATGGCGATGATTGCCGAAGCCAGCAAAGCGGACAGCAAAAAGGCGAAGAACGATCCTTCGCGCGGCTCTTTCCTCATCGCAGCCGTCCTCCCGGCCCGAACCTAGCATCGTTTCGCGCCAACGCCATTGCGGAGCCCGGCGAGCGGCTGTTAGCCTGACCGCATCATTCGCCGGGAGGGAACAGGCATGGTTCGGACATTGATCGCGCTGCTGCTGTCGTTGCTCGCCTCTCCTGCGTTCGCCCAGCAACCCGCTCAGGACGAGCAGAAGGCCATCTTCGACCAGATCATCCCGCTGGCCAAACACTGCGGCGGGGATCAGCGCTGCTTCCTCGATCATGTGGGGCCGTTCGGGCCATGGCTGGTCGCGATCGGGCCGCGGCAGGGCGCCGCCGAACCGGAATTCGCGTCGGAGGTCCTTAATTTCGGATTCGGCATAGTGATGGCTGCTTCGGGCGCGCCGCGTGACGGGAATGGCAACGCCAGCCTCTTTTGCGGCGAGCCCTGTATGCGGACGCGCCAATCGGCGTTGGTGAAATCGCTGGATCAAGTCCGCCCGCTCGCACTCCAGTTCGGCGCCACCGGCCTTTCCTTCATCGCCCTCTGGCCCGACGGCAGGGTCCGCGCCGATGACCGGGTGATCGGCGCGGGCACGGCGTTCACGGCGGATCGTACTCCGGTGCTCGGCGTATTTCGCGGGTGGGATCTGCACCCCGACGCTACGCTGCCGCGAGATGCGGAGGTTTTGCGGATCGCGGCGCTGATGCGGGCGGCGGGGATCGTGGCGATTGCGCGCGACGAAACCGGCGGCATCCGCGCGATCCACCGCGACAGCATCGCGGAGAATGAGCAGGGGCTGTTGTTCGACCCGCGTACCCCGCCCGTCATCGGTGCGGCGCTCGCCAATGGCGGGCGCTACGCATGGGTCGAGCAGGTTGCGCCGGGCGTATTCGCCTATATCCGTAACTGACCGAGAGCTGTCTGGAGGGAATCGGACCGATGATGCGTGTGTTGCTGTCGATAGTGCTGAGTCTTTTGGCCTTCCCCGCCTTTGCCCAGACCAGCCCGCCCGCCGCGACTCCCACGCCGCCCGTGCGGGTGGCGATCGTCACCAGCGAGGGGCAATTCGTGATCGAAATGGACGACCGCGCACCGATCAGCGTGCGGAATTTCCTGCGCTATGTCGACCGGAAGCGGCTCGACGGGATCAAATTCTATCGCGTGGCCAAGGTGCAGGACAATTTCGGCTTCGTGCAGTTCGGGGTGCAGGGCAATCCGAAACGGGTGCTGCCGCCGATCGCGCATGAACCGACCAGCCAGACCGGCATCAAGCACACCGACATGACGCTCTCGCTGCCGCGCTTCAAGCCGGGCAGCGCTGGCGGCGACTTCACGATCATGGTGGGCGATCAGCCCTCTTTCGACGCCGATCCGAGCAGGCCCGGCGACAATCTGGGCTATGCCGCCTTCGCGCATGTGGTGGAGGGGCGCGATGTGGTGGTGAAGATCTTCGACGCCCCGCGCTCGCCGACCGCCACCGACCGGGGATTCTTCAAGGGCGAGATTCCGATCGCGCCGGTGACGATCATCTCGGCGCGGCGCGTGGTGCCTTAGCCGAGCAGCGCCGCAAAGGGAGCCGCGAGCGCCATTGAGAAGCCGGTGATCGCGATCAGAAACGCGATGTTCCGTGCCTGGTTGCGCTGGGCGGTCGCGGCGAGAAAGAAGATCAGCCCGCCGATCGCGCCGAGCAAACCATAGGCCGCGGCGTTCAGCCATGCCGCGCGTGAGTTCTCTCCCAGCGCGATGGCCAGCGGAAGCGCTGCGCCTGTCGCCGTCCCCGCCGCGAGCGCGGTCCAGACATTCTCCGCCCGGAAGCGGCGCGCGAGCAGGTAAAGCGGGAAGCCGATCACGATGAAGAGGATCGCGACGACGGGGAAGACCAGAAAATAGAGCGCGAACGAGCCGAGCGACTGCACCATCGCCACCGTCAGGATGAGCGAGACCGCCGCCACCGCGACCACAGTGCCGACGCAGCCGCCATCCGAGGAGATCGGAGGCTCGCCGCTCATGCCCGCACCGGGCTAAGCTTGTCGAATCGCCCGGCCATCGCCTCCGGCGTGCGGATATTCCATGCCAGCCCCACCCACTCGAGCCCACGGATGAAGGTGAAGCCCAGGTCGCTCTGCCCCGGATAGAGGCCGATGCGGGCGGAGCCGGGGAAGGCGTGATGGTTGTTGTGCCAGGCCTCGCCCATGGTGATGAAGCCGGCCCAGGGCACGTCATGCGCCTGCACGCCCGACTCAGTGACGATCCAGTGCTGGGGCCCTCGATTATGCGCGAGATGGCCGACCAGCCAGTGCCCGTGGACACAGCCGAAGACGCGGACGCACACGCCCCAGACGACGAAGTTCCACCCGCCCGCCCAATAGAGGAGCACCGCGATCGGGAGCTGCTGCGCCATCCAGGTGGCTTCGAGGAAGCGGTAAAAGGGATCGCGGCCCGCGCGGCCGAGGTCGAAACCGGGCGGGTTGGCGAGTTCGAGGCGGCAATGGAGCTGCCACCAGGCATCGCGCGGCATCGCGGTGCCGTGGCTGAGATAGGGGTGGCAGTTCGGATTGCGCTGCGCCCAGTCGCGCAAATCGTGGGTGCGGATGATCCAGTGCGGGCCGCTCATCCCCACCGCGGTGCCGAACCACACCAGCACGCGCTCCAGCCAGAGCGGGCAGCCGAAGCTGCGATGGATCAGCCGCCGGTGAAACCCCACCGAATGGCCGAGCAGCAGCGCCGCGCCCGTGGTGACGACGAACACGCCCAGCGCGGAGAGCGAGAAGGTGAGGGGGCCCAGCACCAAAGCCGCGAAAGCCATTCCGCCGTTCCAGATCGAATGCATCGGATCCCAGCGGACGCGGCCCGCGACCGGATCGGCGCCGGGGATTTCGATCAGGCTGTTCACTGCATTGGCGTCGTGATCGTGCATCGTGCGACTCACAGGTAATTAAGCAACTACCTAATTACTCATCCGGGACTGGAAAGCAATGAAGCAATTGCTTAAATGCACGCCATGCAGCGCGTGTTCGAAGCCCTATCCTCGACGGTTCGCCGGAAGATCCTGGCCTATCTCGCTCATGCCGAGCTGACCGCGGGCGAGATCGCGGCGCGGTTCGAGATATCGAAACCGGCGGTGTCGCAGCATCTGGCGGTGCTGGAGAATGCCGGGCTCGTGACAAGCGAGAAGCGCGGGCAATATGTCCATTACCGGCTGGTCGAGGCTCACCTCGCCAACACGCTCAATGGCTATCTGCAGGAAGTCTGCCCGGTGTCGGGGCCGATCAAGGCCGAGAGCGCGGAGATCAAGCGGCGGCGCGGGGCGGGCGAGGAATAGAGTCCGGCGGGCACCACCAACAATTCGTTTCGCAAAACGCGGCTTTTCGATACCGTTGGCGCGGGGTCGGCGATTCGCCGGATATTGGGGAGGGGTCATGTCTCGCTATTTGTGGGCGCTTGCGCTGGCGTTTGTTTCATTCGGCGCCACGCCGGTATCGGCGCAGGAGCGATCGGCGGTGAAGCCCGGTTTCGTCCTGGCACCTGGATCCTCGCGCATCCTGCTGTTCCGCCCCAAGATCACCGTCGGCGCGCAATCCACCGGCGGTCTATTCGAGCCCAATGCGGATTGGACCGCGCAGGGACGCGAGAATATTGGCGCGTCGCTTCGCATTGCGCAGGGGCAGCTGGGCAATGAAGTGGTCGAGGCGCCCGAATTCTTCGGCGATGACGCGGTTGCGGCCGCCGAATACCAGTCGCTCTTCTCGGTGCTGGCCAGTTCGGTGATCAGCTATAAATTCTTCCCAGGCAATCGGCTGCCGACCAAGATCCGCGCCAATGTGTTCGACTGGACCGTCGGCCCGGGCCTTGGCGATCTCGTGAAAACGAGCAACTGCGACTATGCGCTGTTCATCCTCACCGAGGACGCGATCGGCTCCACGGGGCGCAAGATTTTCCAGGTGTTCGCGGCGATGGCGTCGGTTTCGGTCAAGTCGGGCGAGCATAAAGGCTATGCCGGGCTGATCGATCTACGGACGGGCGAGCTCGTCTGGCTCAACGCCGATCTCCAGATGGGCGGCGACGTGCGCACGCCCGAGGGCGCGCAGAAGCGCGTTGCGCAATTACTTGAAGATTTCCCGGGTCGTCCGGTGCTCGTTCCCGCAGCAGCCGCAAAATAAGCATGCGCCGGGCTCGCGCATGGGGAGCGTTGCTCTCGGCGGCGATGGTCGCTTGCTTGCCTGCGGGTGTCGCGCAGGCGCAGCAGGGGGCGTTCCAGCCGTTGCCGCCGTTCGTCGCGGCATATGAGCCGCAAGGTGTCGATGAACGCGGCATCTGGATGCGCGCCGATGAAGATGAGCGCGAGCTTCGTGATTCGCCGTTGGTGATCAAGGACCAGAAGCTCAATGCGTATATCCGGGGCGTCTTGTGCAAGACCGTTGGCGACGAGCGCTGCGGCGCTGCGCGAATCTATGTCGTGCGCGTGGCGGCGTTCAACGCATCGATGAGCCCCAACGGCACGCTCCAGATCTGGAGCGGCTTGCTGCTTCGCGTGCGCGATGAGGCCGAACTGGCCTCTGTACTCGGCCATGAGTTTGCGCATTTCGAGTTGCGCCACTCGCTTAGGGACTTCCAGCAGCGGCGCAAAGCCAGCGATATCATTGCCTGGGCCGGCTTCCTGGGCACAGGCGGGGCACTCATCCAGTTTTCCGCGCTCGGGTCGTTCTATTCCTTCGGGCGCGCGCAGGAAGAAGCCGCGGATTTGCTGTCGATGCGCTATCTGGCGGCGTCGCCCTATAACCCCAATTGCTTTGCCGACATCTGGCAACGGATGATGGATGAGTCGGACGCCACTGCGCTGGGCCGGAAACAGCGCAGCACACGCTATGACCGGGTTGCCTTTTTCGCCAACCATCCGACCGATCTCCAACGCACGTCCTATCTACGCAAGATCGCGGGGCCACCGCGCGGGGACGAAGGGGAGGCGCAGTATCGTGAGGGGCTGGGCCATTGGCGTGGCGAGTTCCTGGGCGATCAGCTCAAGCTCAACGATTTCGGCGGGACCGATTATCTGCTGGGCGCGCTAGCCTCGTCGGGCTGGACCGCCGAATTGCTCGTGGCGCGGGGCGATCTCTATCGGATGCGCGCCAATCCGCGCGATCTCGTCTCGGCCTCCGATTTCTATCGCGCGGCGATCGTAATCGAGCCGGATAATGCCGATGCCTATCGTGGACTCGGCCTGGCGTTGATGCGTGGCCAGTCGCTCGATGAGGGCCGCGAGGCGCTTCGCCACTATCTGGTGCTGCGGCCTGACGCTGCGGACGCCGCCATGATTTCCACGCTCCTGCAATGAGGTATGCGATGCAATTCTTCCGGTCGATGACCGCCGCGCTTGGCGCGCTCCTGATGCTGTCCGCAATGCCCGCTTTTGCAAACAAGCTGGTGGTGCCCGGGGTGCGAGTGGCAGTGTCGAAATCCCAGATGATGGTCACGCCCGATCGCGAATGGAATCGGCTGAGCTACCGGCCCGGAAAGAATGCCGAGCTGTGGACGCTCGATGGCGATGGCCTCAACAGCCTGACCTTTTTCGGGGGCGTTCCGAGCGGCGTGACGCTGTTCCGCGATGTCGCGCGCAAGGTTCGGCCGTTGCCGCCATTCTCCTCGACGATGCTGCTCACCGATATCCCGACGCTGCTGGAAAACAGCCTGCGGATCACGCTCAGCACGACGTTGATCAGCGTCTCGTCGATCACGCCGGCTGAGTTCGCCGGGAACAAGGGCATCCGCTTCGCCTACGCCTTCACTCAATCGGACGGGGTATGTCGCAATGGCGAGGCGACCGCGACGATCGTGAAGGGCAAGCTCTACATGATCACGTACGAAGCACCGGTGATCTTCTATTTCGACCGTAATCTCGCCAACTACCGGGCGGTGGCGCAGAGCGCGAAGATCGGTTCCTGAACCCGCCGCGCCAAGTGCGCGCCATCCAGGATTACTGTGCAGCCTTGTCCTGATTCTTCGTCTCGCCCGCAGTGCCGCCGATCCCATCGGGCATCCCGGTGGGCTCCAGCGGAGACTCGGCGTCTCCACCTTCACCAGCCTCGACTGCATCGGTGCGCGCCTCGGTCACTTGTTCCAGATCCGACCGGGAATCCTCGACTTCGCGGTCGAGCTCCGGGTCGCGGTTGGTGTCGCCCATCATGTTTCTCCTTGTCTGTTCACCCCACCGGTTGGCCCGGCGCGATGTCCGGGCCGCCGGGTTGGGGCGCGGGAACGTCGATATCGGGGGCCGGTGGCGCGATTTCGGGCGGGGGCGCGGCGGGCTGGCCCGGAATGGCGGGTTGCGGGGCGGGCGTTGCCGGCATTGGGGGGGCGGGCGGCGGCGGGGTTTCGGCCGGGGGGACCGTTGGTTCGGCCGGTTGCGGAATCGGGGGTTCTACGGGCACGCGCTGGTCTCCTTTTGCCCGCTCAACGCCCGTCCCGCATTGCTGGTTGCTTCGCGCTTGCCCCCAACCGTCCGACTGCTATAGAGCCCGCCGACCGGCGGTGCCCCTGCGGGCGTGGCGGAACTGGTAGACGCAGCAGGTTTAGGTCCTGCCATCGCAAGATGTGGGGGTTCGAGTCCCTTCGCCCGCACCAGCACCGCCGCTCTCTACCAGGTGCGGCACCGCGAGCCTGATCCTAAATTGAAAGCCTGAGAAATGCAGACTGTCGAGACGTTGAACGAGGGCCTCAAGCGCGCCTACACGCTGAAGATCACCGCGAAGGATATCGACGCCAAGGTCGATGCCGAAGTGAAGCGCGTCGCCCCGCAGATCAAGATGCCCGGCTTCCGCCCCGGCAAGGTGCCCGCGAACCTGGTGCGCAAGATGCACGGCGAGGCGATCGCCGCCGACGCGCTCAACAATGCGATCCAGGAAGGCGTCCAGTCGCTGATGGCGAAGCACAAGCTGCGCCCGGCGATGTCGCCGTCGGTCCGGCTCGAGGGTGATTACGCCGCGGGCAAGGATGCCGAGGTCAAGGTCGAGCTCGAAGTGCTTCCCGAAGTGCCGCTGCCCTCGATCGACGGCATCAAGCTCGAGCGGCTGATGGTGCCGGTGTCGGACGAGCAGGTCGACGAGCAGCTCAAGCAGCTCGCCGGCCAGCAAAAGGGCTGGACCGATGCGCCCGCCAAGCACAAGGCCAAGACCGGCGACCAGGTGGTGATGGATTTCGTCGGCAAGACCGCCGACGGCGTCGCCTTCGAAGGTGGCACGGGCGAGGGCATGGCGGTCGAGATCGGCTCGGGCCGCCTGATCCCGGGCTTCGAGGACCAGATTGTCGGCGTGAAGGCCGGCGACGAGAAGCAGATCTCGGTCACTTTCCCCGACGATTACGGCGCAAAGGACCTTGCCGGAAAGCCGGCGACCTTCGACCTCAAGATCACCGCGGTGCAGACCGCGGGCGAGACCAAGATCGACGACGCTTTCGCCGCGTCGCTGGGCCTGCAGAGCCTCGAGCAGCTCACCGGCTTGCTCAAGGGCCAGCTGGAGCAGCAAAATGGCGGGCTCACGCGCACGCATATGAAGCGCAAGCTGCTCGATCACCTTGCCGCCGGCCATGATTTCCCGGTGCCGCCGTCGATGGTCGATGCCGAGTTCCAGCAGATCTGGGGCCAGCTCCAGCACGAAGCCGAGCATGAGGAGGATCCCGCCGCCGCCAAGGCCGAGCTGGACGCCGAACGCGGCGACTATCAGGCGATCGCCGAGCGCCGCGTGCGGCTGGGCCTGCTCCTGTCGGAGATCGGCACCGCAAACGGCGTCGAAGTCAACCAGCAGGAAATGAACCAGCTCGTCGCGCAGGCCGCGCAGCAGTACAGCCCGGCCGACCGCGAGCGCTTCCTCGACTATATCCGCAACGAGCCGATGGCAGCCGCCCAGCTCCGCGCGCCGCTGTTCGAGGACAAGGTCGTCGATTTCCTCTTCTCGAAGGCCGAAGTGACCGAGCGCGAAGTGACCAAGGACGAGCTCGAAGCCGCGATCGAGTCCGAGGAAGGCGCCGTGCCGCATGTCCATGGCCCGGGCTGCGGCCACGACCATGATCACGACCACGCGCCGGCGAAGAAGGCCAAGGCCAAGAAGGCCGAGCCCGCCAAGGCCGAGGAAGCTAAGCCTGCCAAGGCGAAGAAGGTGACCAAGGCTGACGTCGAGCCCGCCGCTCCCGGCGACGATCTCGTCGAAGCCGAGCCGGTGAAGAAGGCCGCGACCAAGAAGGCGCCCGCCGCGAAGGCCGAAAAGGCCGCCGACGAGAAGCCCGCCAAGAAGGCGCCGGCCAAGAAGAAGTAAGACCCATTATCGGGTGAAGCGATCAGCCCCCGTCCGGATCCGTCCGGGCGGGGGCTTTCTGCTGAGCGTCCGCAGGCGAATTACCGCCTTGTGGATCGCCGCCTCAGGCAAATACGTCGCCGTCATCCTCGCGGTTGAGCGAAATCTGTGCGCGCGTGACCGCGTGAATCATCAGGATCACGATCACGCCCTGGATGAGCCACTCCACCATCAGCAGCGCAAACGCGGCGAACGCCAGCAAGCCCGTCACCAAAAAGAGCGACGCAGTGAGCAGCCCGCCCAGCATCCACAGCGCCCACCAGGCGCTGACGAGCGGATGGTTGCGGGCGAGGTTCGGTTCGCCATGACTGGCGTTCCACAGCTCGCGCATTCCGAGAAAGGGCATGAAGAAGGAAGCGATCGGCACGAAGAAGGAGAGCACGCGCTTGGCAGGGGTGAAGCGCAGATTGTGGAAGCCGGCAAGGAGGAGGTTGTCACCCGCCACGTAGAGCCAGCGGCAGAACAGGATCCCGCTGACGAGCTTGAGGATGAGGACGGCCACGCCCAGCATGTCGATATAGGGCATGATGATACGAAAATAGCTCACACGAAGCAGCGCCGACCAGGCGGCCATGCCCGGCAGCAACAGCGCATCTGTCGCGGTGACCACCGTCAGCGCCGCCGTCAGAGCCCCGAGATCGCGATTTCGCATGATGCTCCCCATATCCCCGCGCCATGATCGCGAAACTTCGCCGTCGGTCAAAAAGATAATGGGGTCGAAACGGTAAGCTTTCGGCCTTATGGCGACACCATGAGCCGTTCCGTCGCCGTAATCCTCCCCTGCTACAACGAAGAAGCCGCGATCGCGCAGACGGTCGCGGGGTTTCGCGCGGCGCTGCCGGACGCGGCGATCCATGTCTACGACAATAACAGCCGCGACCGGACGGTGGAGGTCGCGAAGGCGGCTGGCGCGATCGTTCGGACCGAGCGGATGCAGGGCAAGGGCAATGTCGTGCGGCGGATGTTCGCGGACATCGACGCCGACATCTATGTGATGGCCGATGGCGATGCGACCTATGACGCCGCCTCCGCGCCCGCGATGGTCGCGCGGCTGGTGGAGGAGGGGCTCGACATGGTCGTCGGCACGCGCGTCCATGAGGCGGCCGAGGCGTATCGGCGCGGCCATGTGCTGGGCAACAAGGTGATGACGGGGTTCCTCGCGGGGCTGTTCGGGCGGACCTTCACCGACATTTTCTCGGGGTATCGGGTGTTTTCGCGGCGCTTCGTGAAGAGCTTTCCGGTGCTGTCCTCGGGCTTCGAGATCGAGACCGAGATCAGCGTCCATGCGCTCGAGCTCAAGATGCCGGTGGGGGAGGTCGAGACCACATACTTCGCGCGGCCCGAGGGTTCGGTATCGAAGCTCTCCACCTATCGCGATGGCTTCCGCATCCTGAACACGATCGTCACGCTCTACCGGATCGAGCGGCCGATGCTGTTCTTCGGCTGGGTCGCGGCGCTGTTCGCGACGCTGGCGGTGGTGCTGGCGATCCCGCTGGTGCTGACCTACGCCCATACCGGGCTGGTGCCGCGCTTTCCGACGGCGATCCTGTCGACGGGGCTGATGATCCTGGCGTTTCTCAACCTGTTTACCGGGCTGATCCTCGATACGGTGGTGCATGGCCGGCGCGAGGTGCGGCGGCTGGCGTATCTGGGGGTGAAAGGGCCGCAGGGTTAGACGGCAAGGCTAAACCAGCCCTAACGCCTGCAAGCTCTCGCCGGAGGCGACCACGGCCTCGGCGTTCGAGCGCGGCGTCCAGCCCAGCGCCTTGGCCTTGGCGTTGCTCGCGCGGCTCTTGATGCCGAGGCGGGGGACCGATTCCCGCGCCATTGGATTGAACAAGGCGAGCGTGCGCACCAGCCAACTCGGCAGGCGGCGGGGAATTTTGGTCCCCAGCTTCTCGTTCAACATCACCGCCATCTGGTGCATCGACGCCGGTTCGCCCGCGATGGCGATATAACGTTCGTTCCGCGCGGCCGGATCGGTCATGGCGAGGATCTGGAGCGAGGCGACGTCGCGAACGTCGATCACGCCGAACCACAGGTCGGGTGTGCCCGGGATCTTGCCGGTCATCATCTGGCGCACCAGCTCGATCGAGGTCGACAAGTCACCATTCAGCGCGGGGCCGAAAATGCCGACCGGATTGACCACCGCCAACTCCATCGGTCCGCCTTCGATGAAGTCCCACGCGGCGCGCTCGGCGAGGGTCTTGGACTTCATATAGGGCTGGACGCCGGTGCCGTTCACATCGGTCCAGTCGGTTTCCGAATAGGGCGCGTTACGCTTGCCATGGCCATAGCCGATCGCGGCGAAGGACGAGGTCTGGACGACGCGCTTCACGCCCGCATCGCGCGCGGCGCGGAGCACCCTCAGCGTGCCTTCCACCGCGGGGCGGATCAGTTCCTGCTCGTCCCTGGGCTGGCTGATCGGGAAGGGCGAGGCGACGTGCTGGACATAGTCGCAGCCCGCCACCGCCTCGGCCCAGCCCGCATCGGCCTCCAGATCGGCGGCGAAGAAGGTGAGGCGGCTGGTGTCGGCGCCCGCCTTTTCCAGCGTCGCGCGCACCTCGGGCTCGCGGCTCAGCTTGCGGACGGTGGTACGGACGGTGTGGCCCGCCGCCAGCAGCTGGAGGATGACATGGGTGCCGACAAAGCCGGAACCGCCGGTGACCAGGATTGTATATGTCGCCATCGTAACGATGTGCGCCCGCGCGGGGCGAACGGCAAGGGTGGCGTTAAGCGCCGCCATTCACTGTCTTCCCCCCTTGCGCCCCGCAATGCGAGCGCCGATGTAGCGGGCGGGCAAAACGACAAACGAGAAATTTCCCATGCATCCGCTTTCCGGCACGACCATCGATCCCGTCACCGGCGGTATCATCCCCAGCGTTATCGAAACGACGGCCCGCGGCGAGCGCCCTTGGGACCTTTATTCGCGCCTGATGCGCGAGCGTATCATTTTCGTGATCGGGCCGGTCGAGGATAATATGGCCTCGCTCATCACCGCCCAGTTGCTCTTCCTCGAGTCCGAGAACCCGAAGAAGGATATCTGGATGTACATCAATTCGCCGGGCGGCGTCGTGACCGCCGGCATGGCGATCCATGACACGATGCAATATATCCGTCCGCGCGTCGGCACGGTGTGCATCGGCCAGGCGGCGTCGATGGGCAGCTTCCTCCTCGCCTCGGGCGAGCCGGGCCTTCGTGTGGCGCTCACCAATGCCCGCATCATGCTCCACCAGCCTTCGGGCGGGGCGCAGGGCATGGCGAGCGACATCGAGATCCAGGCGAAGGAAATCCTGCGCATCCGTGCGCGGATGAACGCGCTCTACGCTAAATATACCGGCCAGCCGATCGAGAAGATCGAGCAGATCATGGACCGCGACAGCTTCTTCGAGGCCGAGGAGGCCAAGGCGTTCGGCATTGTCGACGAGGTGTACGACAAGCGCCCGGCACCGATCGAGGAGGGATCCACGCCGGCGGCGTAACGAACGGCGCGGCGGCTTGGGTGCCGCCGCGCCGTCGCCCTGCGATTGGGGCCACGGTCTATCGCAGGGACGATTGCGGCCTCATCCTTGCCCTTGTTTCGCCCCCCGGCATGGGCAATATTAGGTTTCTTGTAGGGGTATCCGGTTATTCCGGAGTCTCGCGCGCAGCTGCGCGTACCATTGCGTGAGAGCGGCTCCCCCGGGGAGCTCAGAGGAATTTCTATGACGAAGCTGAGTGGCGGCGATTCGAAGAGCACGCTGTATTGCTCGTTCTGCGGCAAGTCGCAGCACGAAGTGCGCAAGCTCATCGCCGGTCCCACGGTCTTCATCTGCGATGAGTGTGTCGAGCTCTGCAACGACATCATCCGCGAAGAGACCAAATCCTCGCTGGTCAGCAAGAAGGACGGCGGCGTCCCCACGCCGCAGGAAATCTGCGACGTGCTCGACGATTACGTGATCGGCCAGAAGCAGGCCAAGCGCGTCCTCTCGGTCGCGGTCCACAACCATTACAAGCGGCTCAACCACGGCGCCAAGGGCGCCGACGTCGAGCTCGCCAAGTCGAACATCCTGCTCGTCGGCCCCACCGGCTGCGGCAAGACTTTGCTCGCGCAGACGCTGGCGCGCATCCTCGATGTGCCCTTCACCATGGCCGATGCGACGACGCTGACCGAGGCCGGTTACGTCGGCGAGGATGTCGAGAACATCATCCTCAAGCTGCTCCAGGCGTCGGACTATAATGTCGAGCGGGCGCAGCGCGGGATCGTCTATATCGA
>Ga0164241_10001747_pt1 | contig 25559 bp, 26 predicted proteins | sample OricomyardsoilBY_FD_108780 | JGI IMG/M metagenome (GOLD analysis project Ga0164241, IMG submission 108780) | Backyard soil microbial communities from Emeryville, California, USA - Original compost - Back yard soil (BY) | ecosystem: Environmental > Terrestrial > Soil > Unclassified | place: USA... | reverse complement strand
GCAGTAGCCGTCGCGGTCGCCGAGGTGGTCGTGGTCGGTCGCGCTCAACCCAGAGCGGCAAGGACGAATGAACACGTACGCAGTCATAGAGAGCGGCGGTAAGCAGTACAAGGTCGAGAAGGGGACGTCCCTGCTCGTCGATCGGCTCAGCGCCAAAGAGGGCGAGAAGGTCGCCCTGCGGCCGGTGATGTTCCGCGACAAGGAGGTCATCGCCGGCGCCAAGGAGCTCGAGAAAGTCAAGGTCGAGGCGACCGTGGCCGAGCACCTGCGCGGCGAGAAGATCAAGGTCTTCAAATACAAGCCCAAGAAGGGCTACCGGCGCCGTGCCGGTCACCGTTCCGAGCTGACCAAGCTCGAGGTGACCGAGATCAGCCTGGGGGGCCGCAAAGCGGCGGCGCCGAAGAAAGAGGAGCCGGCCGAGAAGAAAGAGGCGGCTCCGAAAGCGGCGAAACCGGCTGAGGCCAAAAAACCGGCCGAGAAAAAAGCAGCGGCCGAGAAGAAACCTGCTGCGAAAAAAGCAGAGGCTAAAAAAGAGCCCGCCAAAAAAGCGGCTGCGAAAAAACCCGCCAAAGCCAAAAAACCTGCCGCGAAAGCCAAAAAAGCGAAACCGGCTGCTAAAAAGGATTCTGACGATGGCTCATAAGAAGGGACTCGGCTCAAGCCGCAACGGACGCGAATCCAACCCCAAGATGCTTGGGGTCAAGGTCTTCGCGGGCCAGAAGGTCGATGGCGGCGAGATCATCGTGCGGCAGCGGGGCACGCGGTTCTGGCCCGGCGACGGTACTGGTCTCGGTCGTGACCACACGATCTTTGCGACTCGGCCTGGCATCGTGGAGTTCAAATCGGCTCGCAAGGGCCGGATGATTTCCGTTCTTCAAGACTCCTAGATATCGGCGGGGAGGAGGGTTCGGCGCCCCCTCCCAAAACGCTCGGCAGGAGCCTCGCTGGAGTGTTTTGAGAGGGGGCACCGAGCCCCTCCTTCAGAGTTCATGCGTCTTGAGAACGCGAACTACTCTCCTTAGCTGATGTATGACAAGGCGAAGATCTGGGTTGAGGGCGGGGCCGGGGGGAACGGGTGCACTTCGTTTCGACGGGAGGCTCATGTGCCTCGGGGTGGGCCCGATGGTGGAGATGGCGGGCACGGTGGGGATGTGGTGCTTGTCTGCGATGCGTCTAAGCGGGACCTTGCTGCGCTGAAGGGGAGCAAGCACTTTCGGGGTGGGCGGGGGAAGCATGGGGAAGGGTCGAACCGGCATGGGGGGCGGGGGGAGCCGAGGGAGATCTTGGTGCCGGCGGGGACGCAGGCGGAAACCGTCGATGGCAGTTGGCTTGATCTGGTCGAAGCTGGTCAGCGGGCCGTGGTGGCTCATGGCGGGCGTGGCGGGCATGGCAACAAGCGCTTTGCGACCTCGACGCGGCAGGCGCCTCGGTTTTCGGAGAACGGGACCTCTGGGGAAGAGGGCTGGATCGAGCTGCGCTTGAAGTTGTTGGCCGACGTCGGGCTGGTGGGTTTGCCGAACGCGGGGAAGTCTTCGCTGCTCGGGCGGTTGACCCGGGCGGCGCCGAAGGTGGCGGACTACCCGTTCACGACGCTCTCGCCGGTGCTGGGCACGATCGAGGGTGAGGATGGGCAGGCGATCGTCGCTGACATTCCGGGGCTGATTGAAGGGGCCGCGGATGGCGCCGGGCTGGGGCACGAGTTCCTCGCCCACGTCGAGCGTTGCGCGATGCTCGTCCACCTGGTCGAGCTCGATCCGCTCGAAGGGGATCCGCTCGGTAACTACGAGGCGATCGAGGCCGAGCTCTCCTCATACGGGGCCGGACTTGACCGCTTGCCGCAGATCCTCGTGCTCTCCAAGCGCGACCTGCTGCCCGCTGAGGACGTCGAGGCGGCGCTGGCGGAGTGGCGAGAGCGACTTGGAGAGTCAGGCCTTGGCGTGCTTTCCGTCTCCTCGGCGACCGGCGAGGGGCTGCCTGAGCTGCGCGAGCGCATCCTCTCCTCGTTGCCCGAGGCGACGCCGGCGCGACCACGCAGTGGCCCCGAGCAGGCTGCCGAATTCGAGGTCGAGCACCGTGTCTACCGCCCGGTCGGCGAAGGCGGCTACTCGGTCGAGCGCGAGGAAGACGGCGCCTACCGGGTTACCGGCCGCGGCGTTGAGCTGCTCTTCGAGCGTCACGACATCGCCAACGAAGAGGCGCTCGCCTACCTCGAGCAGCGCCTCAACGAGATCGGCGTCGTCGCGGCGCTGCGCGCCGCCGGCTTCGAGCCTGGCGACGACGTTCGGGTGGGAGAGCACGAGTTCGAGTTGTACCCCTAAGGGCCGGTTCCGCTGCTCATACACTTGGGCGGTCATGACACTCGTGGTCAAGCTTGGTTCCTCGATCGTCGCCGCTGACGACGGTGCGCTGCGCGCCGACGTGCTCGACTCGGTCTGCGAGCAGGTCGCGCGCCTGGAGCGGGGCGGAGAGCGGGTCGTGATGGTCACCTCGGGCGCGATCGCCCGCGGCATGCGCCTGATGGGCTTGGCGGTGCGGCCGCGCGCGATGGACGAGCTGCAAGCAGCCTCCGCGGTCGGCCAGGGAGACCTCTTCCGCGCTTACGAGAGCCGTCTCGCCGAGCACGGCACGCGTGCCGCCCAGGTCCTTCTCACCGCCGCCGACATCGCCGCCCGCACCAACTATCTCAACGCCCGCCAGACGCTGCGGCGCCTGATCGAGTGGGGCGTGGTGCCGGTCGTCAACGAGAACGACACCACCGCCACCGACGAGATCAGCTTTGGGGACAACGACTTCCTCGCTGCCCAGGTGGCGATCCTGCTCGACGCCCGCCTGCTGGTGCTGCTGACGAACACCGATGGCCTCTACACGGCCGACCCGTCGGTGGATCGCGAGGCGAAGCGGATCCCGGAGGTCACCGACTTCGCCGAGCTGGAGGGGCTGGAGATCGGCGACCGCACCTCCGCCTTCGGCTCCGGCGGCATGCGCAGCAAGGTGGCGGCGGCCGAGATGGCGAGCGAGTCCGGCATACCGGCGGCGGTCTGCAACGGGACCAGCGCCGGGACGCTTGCTGCTGCGGCGGCCGGCGACCCGGTCGGTACGCGCTTCGCCGCCCAGGAGTCGAAGTCGTCGAGCTTCAAGCTCTGGCTCAAGTACGCCAAGCCGGCGCATGGCCGGCTCACCGTTGACGCGGGTGCTGCGCGGGTGCTGCGCGAGAGTGGTTCCAGCTTGCTGCCGGTCGGCATCGTCGAGGTCGATGGCGACTTCGACGCCGGTGATGCGGTCGAGATTGCCGCGGCTGGCAAGGTGATCGGCAAGGGGATCGTCGATTACTCCTCGCGGGAGTTGCCGGAGGTGATCGGGCTCAAAAGCGCCGACGTGCGTGAGCGGTTGCCGCATGCGGCCGATGAGGTAATCCATCGCGATCGGTTTGTGTTGGTCTAGGGCTACCCTTAGCCGAGATGGCGACTACGACTCACACGGTGGCAGAGATTTGCGTGGCCGCTCGGCGCGTTGCTCGTGAGCTTGCGAGTGCTTCGACGGGGGTCAAGGATGCTGCGCTTGAGGCGACTGCTCGGCTGCTGAAGGAGCGGAGCGGGGAGATTCTTGAGGCGAACGCGGCTGATCTGGCTGATGAGAGGGCTGCGGGGCTTACCCAGGCGCTGCGGGATCGGTTGACGCTAACCGAGGAGCGGATTGCTGCGATGGCCGATGGGGTGCGGGCTGTGATTGCGCTCGAGGACCCGATTGGGGAGCAGCTCGAGCGGAAGACTTTGGAGAGTGGGTTGGACCTGCGCAAGCTGCGGGTGCCGCTTGGGGTCGTCGCGGTCGTCTACGAGGCGCGGCCCAATGTGACGATCGATTGTGCGGCGCTGACGATCAAGAGCGGGAATTCGATCGTGTTGCGCGGCTCTCACTACGCCGAGCGCTCTAACGCGGCGCTGGCCGGCGTTGTGCGCGAGGCGCTCGCTGAGGCCGGGCTGCCCGAGGACGCGGTGCTGCTGCTGCCGGTCGGCGAAGGGCATGGCGATCTGGCGGAGCTCGCTACGCAAGACGGGGTCGTCGACCTGCTGATCCCACGCGGGGGGGAAGGGCTGAAGAAGGCTTTGAAGGACGTCGCGACGGTGCCGGTGATCTATGCCGCCGCCGGCAACTGTCACGTTTACGTGCACGCCGAGGCCGACCTGGAGAAGGCGCGGCGGATCGTGGTCAACGCGAAGACGCAGCGCCCCGGCGTCTGCAACGCGGCGGAGACGCTTTTGGTCGACACGGCGGTGGCCGCCGACTTCCTGCCCGGCGCCCTGGCAGAGCTGCGCGAGGCCGGGGTCGAGCTGGTCGGTGACGAGCGGGCGTGCGGGCTGGCTGGGGGCACGCCTGTCGGGATCGCTAGCGACGAGGACTGGGACACCGAGTACCTCGACCTCAAGCTCGCCGTCGCGATCGTCGACTCGCTCGAGGACGCGATCGAGCACGTCAACGCCCACGGCACCGGTCACTCGGAGGCGATCGTCAGCGCTTCGGCGGATGCCACGGATCGCTTCGCCGCCGGCGTAGATGCCGCCGTCGTCTACACCAACGCTTCGACCCGCTTCACCGACGGCTTCGAGTTCGGCATGGGGGCGGAGATCGGCAACTCGACCCAGAAGCTGCACGCGCGCGGGCCGATCGGTCTGCGCGAGCTGACGAGCTACAAGTACGTCGTCCACGGCGACGGCCAAGTGCGTGAGTAGCTCGCCCCCTGCCGGCATCGGCGTCCTCGGCTCGGCCTTCAACCCGCCGCATCTCGGTCACCTCGCCCTCGCCCAGGAGGCGCTCTGGCAGCTCGGCCTCGAGGAGGTGATCCTCGTCCCGACCGGCGAGGCGCCGCACAAGCGCATCGCCGACGACCCCGGTCGCGAGCTGCGCCTGGCGATGACGCGGCTGGCCGCGGCCGACGACTCGCGCTTCTCGGTCTCGACTCTGGAGGTCGAGCGGGAGGGACCGTCCTACACATATGAGACGTTGGAGCTGCTTGCAAAGGACAGGCCCGACAAAGAGCTGGTCTTCGTAATGGGGGCCGACGCTGCGGTTGGCCTGGAGAGCTGGCGCGAGCCGCAGCGAGTTACCGAGCTGGCGCGGCTGGGAGTAGCGAGGCGGGCCGGCATCTCCGACGCCGAGGTCGCCGCCGTGCTGCGCAGCCTCGGTGCCGAGGGACGGGCGACGATGCTGGAGATGTCGCAGTTCGGCGTGTCCTCCTCGGCTGTGCGCGAGCGCGCCGCGGCGGGGCGGCCGCTGCGCTATCTGGTCCCCGAGTCCGTGGCGCGCTTCATCGAAGAGAAGGAGATCTACCGGTGAGCGCCGAGCGCAAGTCGGTCGACTCCGAGGCGCTGGCGCGTCGCATTGCTGAGCTGGCCGGCTCGAAAGCGGCGACCGAGATCGTCGCCCTCGATATGCGCAAGCTCGTCGCCTATACCGATTTCCTGGTCATCTGCACGGCCCGCAACGAACGCCAGGCGCGGGCGATCGGCGACGAGGTGAAGCTGCGGATCAAGGAGGAGGGACTGCTGCCGGGCGGCTCCGACGGAGATGGGGCGGGCTGGATCATCCTCGACTACCTCGATTGCGTGCTGCACGTCTTCACCGAGGAGGAGCGCAAGCGTTACCAGCTCGAGGACCTCTGGCGCGAGGCGCCGCGGCTCGAGATACAGGCGTCACAAGATGGCGTCCGGGGGCACCTCTACGGTGCCGCCCATGGGTAGCTTCAAGAGGGCGTTCTTCGGCTACCGCCGCTCCGACGTGGATGCGGCGCTTGCGGAGCGGGACGCCCGAAATTGGGCGCTGGAGAGCGATGCGGAGGAAGCCGCTGTGCGCTGGCGTGAGGCCGTTGATTCCGTGACCTTGGCCGAAGACGAGTCGTCTTCGCTGTCGGCGATGGTGATCGAGCGCGAGCGCGAGATCCGCGGCCTGCACGAGCGACTTCGTGAGGCCAACGAACGTCACGACCGCAGCATCGCTTCGCTGGAGGCGGTCTCCTCCCGCCTCGCCGAGATCCAGGCCCAGGCACGCGGACAGGCGACGCGGATCCGCATGAAGGCCTTGCGCGAGGCGGTCGAGGTCGGCCGCCGGGCGCAGGAGCTGAGCGAGGCTCAGGCGGGCGCGGCCGAGGCACTGCCGGCTACGAATGGCAACGGCGAGGTCGAGCGCGCCGCCAAGGACCTCTTCGATGGCCTCGTCAAGGTCGAGATCGGTCCACTCGACGACTTCTCGCAGCTCGTCGGCTTCGAGGACGCCGCCGGACAGATCGACGCTACGGCGGAGATCTCGGTCGAGCGCTTCTCCGAGGGCCGCGCGACGATCTCGATGCGCCTCGACGAACCCGTCGATCTGCTCCGCGAGCTGGAGCAGCGCTCGCCACTCGACTTCCGCGTCCGCCGCACCGCCGACGACAACCTGATCCTCGACGTCGACGACGACCCAGGCCCCGAGCAGCGCGCCGCCTAGCGCCGCCCGCCGAGCAGCCTCCCCCCGCCGCTACTCTTCATCCCCTCCGGCGCCCTGGCGGAGTGGTTACGCAGCGGCCTGCAAAGCCGTTTACACCGGTTCGATTCCGGTGGGCGCCTCTGGCTTCGCGCGTCAGCCTGTGACGCTTGGGTCCAGCCAGGGCTTGTTCATCGCCAAGTGCCGCTTCTGCGAGCGCTTGAAGAGGTAGCAGCCGATGATGCCGTTGCGCATCTCGGAGTAGATGAACTTGCCGGTGACGAGCTTCCAGCCCTCGACGGAGACCGAATTCAAGATGTCGACCGGATCGGTGGTCTCGCGGGCAGGCGATCCAGGCAGGCCTGGGATGACCGTTGGCTCGAGCTCGTTGAGCTCGATTTCGTACTGGAAGAGATGTTGCCCGCGCTTGTAGGCGAGGCGCGCCCGTCCCGCGGGTGTCCGGTAGAAGGTCTGCTCTGCTGCCTCAACCGAGGCCATCTGCCTCTGGCGCTCCTTTACCTCGGCGCGCTCTTCCCGAGCTGCCTTGCCAAGCGGCGGTACTAGCGCCGGCTTGCCGCGAAGCGAGGGAAGCCGGAAGTCCCAGCGCTTGCTGGGAGTCTCAGCCGTGCTGCGCTCAGGCTCCACCGGCGGGGAATGCCGCAGCCCGACGAGGTGCTGTCTCTGCTCGCTCACTGCGGTCACGGTAGGGAAACGTTGCGAACGTAGAGCCCTTTGCGCGCCCCGCGCTCCAACATTCGGCCAGAGCCAGGTTGGTTGGGCGGCCGAGAACGGAAAAGGGCCCCGTGAGGGGCCCTTTGTTTCCGAAGGACGTGCCACCAGCGAGACTCTGTTTCCCTGGCTCGTCGGTCCTCAAGCCTTAATCGGAAGCTGCTCCTAGAAACACCGCGTTTGCTGAAAAGTTGCACCGCTTGCATCGGCGCTTGCAGATTGAGACTTGAGTCCCGGGTGAGCAGGCGGCACGCGCGCCTCGCCGGCCCGCGTGCCGCTGCTAGATTCAGGTTCCCGGGGCGTTTAGCTCAGTTGGGAGAGCGCCAGCTCGACAAGCTGGAGGTCACTGGTTCGAGCCCAGTAACGCCCATACCGGACCCGAGCCACAGAGCAAATTGTGGCCTGTGGTTCGACCCACTTCCTCGCCGTCCGTGATCGCGACTCGCTGACGTAGGGGAGAGTACCCGCAGCCCAGCGGCGAAATGTCCAGGAAATGGCCTGCTGCTGTTCGAGAGTCGGGGGCTTACTCGGCGCTGAATGGCGCAACGCTGATAACGACGGCGACCTTCTCCAGGCCCGAAACAGCGTCCTCGACCATGCGCTGTGCTTCCTCGGCGCTCTCCGCCTTTGCATAGATACCCCAGGTATCCACCTCAGGTAGCGGCCCTCCAGGCGGCGCGATCCCGCCGCCGGTGCCCATGAAAAGGACGAGGCCACCCGCTCCCGCGATGGCTTGGTGAATTTCGTCGTCGTGGGTTCGCAGCACGACTCGGTAGTTGGCTTCGCTGAGGTCCATGCGGCCCAGCCTACGCCGCCTGCATATCGGCAGCAAGAGCCGGACCCATCCAGCCGACGTGCGGCAAAGCCGCGCACAATCGGCGGCGGGACGGCGACCAACAGCCCAAGGAAAGTCCATAGCGAGACCGGATTTGGACGATTCGGCGCAGGCGTGCTGATGGGCCTAGGAGCTGTAGCAGCCGCCTGGATCCTCTGGGCACGTGCCAGCGGCCCGCGGCTACGAAGCCTCGAAGCAGAGATTGAGCGAGAGCTAGAGCGGCGCGACTGGAAAATCGAAACCGCGAGAGCAGAGGGTTGACGCTGAGTCGGAAACTGCGGGTTGCCCGCCGGGAAGGGTTCTAACTTTGAGCAAGGTCCTAACTCATGCCTATGAACTACCCAAAGCCTGCTCATGCTCGGCCTGCACCCGAGGGGCCGCTTGTGCGGCATCTAATAGAAATCGGAAACGGCAGTCGACCCGTCCCGACCACGCCGGCCAGGCGGCATCACTTCGTTCCCTCCTTCTCTCTGGCGAGATTTGCGAAGCCCCGCAAAAGAGACGGGACGCTTGCCCAGCTCGATACGGCTAATGGACAGCCAGGAAAGACGACTCCCGATGAGTCGGCATACGTTGAGGAGCTTTACAGCCAGGACACCGAGGATGGCCCCGACCGCACCTTGGAGGCGTTCCTGGCGGTGGTCGAGAACTATGCGGCCCCCGCAATCGGGAGGCTTCTCGAACGCCCTCTCGACCTAACCCCCAAGGATCGCCAGACGATCTCTTACTACCTCGCGTTTCAGTATCAGCGTACGCCGGTCGTGATTGAGCACACGATGGCGACTGCTCAGGTCACGATGGAGATGCTTCTTAGCGTCCACTTCGCTGACAAGTTGGCTTTTAGGAGCGAATACCGCGAAAAATTCGATTCCTCCGCATCCGATGAGGAGATCGAGGCGCTTCGCGAGAAGACGAGGAACGCGCTTAGGGATGGCGAGGTTGCCTTCCCCGATCCCAAGGTGCGTGCGTTGCAGCTCCTGCTTGGTAGTACCGATCACGTGGCTGAGGCGATTTACAACCTTCAGTGGGTTGTGCTCCGAACGACCGGAGACCCCTTCGTCACCTCTGATCGCGCAATTGCGATGCACGACTCTACGCCCAAGTTTTCCTGGTCTGGCCATGCTCTCCAAAGCTCTCCGAGCGCTGAAACGAGCTTCCCGCTAGATCCACAGTTCACCCTCCTTCTCCATCGTGGTCCAACCTCAGTCACGACCGCCGACGTGGACTCAGATGCGGTCTGCGAGCTGAATCTGAGGACCTATGGATGGGCAACGAGACTGATCTTCGGCGAGAGCCAAGCCACTGTTCAGCGGGTTCGACGTCAGGCGAAGAGGCGGCCAAGCCTGGTAATCGAGCCTCGGACGCCAAAGCCCGTCCTCCTTGAGGTGGCGGACCCGGATGATCCAGCTGTAGGAGCTGAGAATGCATCGCGCGGATGGCCTCGAGGAGTTGGCATCAACAGTTACGACGGGTCCCAAAGGTTCGCGGCGTACACGGTCATCGATCCCGAGGAGAAAGGTGCTGGGGCAGCAGCGGTACTGGGAGACGCTGCCGCTTGCAGGGTCGCCAAGCGCACGCGGACTTAAGATTCCTCGCTTCAACACGCCTCGAATCCTGTCTCGGGATTTCGAGCCACTGATCCCTTTCGTTCGAGGCTGGAGAGGTTTCACTGGTTCGAGCCCAGTAACGCCCATCGTCCCCTGCCCGATCGGAGCCCGGCGGCTCAGACCTCGGCCGGTATCCGCACCTCGGTCAGGCGGATGCTGTTGCCGGACGGGTCGCGGAAGGCCGAGTCGATCCCGTATGGCCGCTCCTGCGGGGTTTCGGTGAAGTCGACTCCGCGTGCCTTCAGCTCCTCGTAGGAGGCCTGGCAGTCATCGGTCGTGAGGAACACCGTTCCGGCGAATCCCTTGGCGACCATGTCGCGGACCTGTTGGCCGGTCTCGCTGTCCATCACAGGCGGGCCCGGGATGGCCATCAGGGTGATCGAGACGTCCTCCTGGCCGACCGGGCCGACGGTAAGCCAGCGGAAGTCGTCCATCTCGGCCATCGTCACGTCGGCGCGGACCTCGAGGCCGAGCTTCTCGGTGTAGAAGGCGAGCGCCTCATCCTGGTCGTGCACCCACAGCTGCGCGTTGGCGATCCTGAGCATCATGTCCTCCTTGTCGAACGGGAAAGGTCGACAGCGATGCTAGGCGCGGATTGGGGCGCTGTCTTCTCGAAACGTGCTGTTTTGCGGCCGCGCGTAGGCGCGGACCACGCAGCCGGGAACCAGGGCGCCTTGCGCGGCTGGCGGATGCGCCGCCCGGTAGGCAGTTGGCGAGCACTCGTAGATGCGGCCGAAGCTGGTCGTGAAGGAGCCGACGCTCTGTAGGCCGACCGAGAGGCAGATATCGGCTACCGAGCGATCGGTCGTGCGCAGCAGCGCCGCCGCTCGCTCCAGGCGCCTGGTCAGTAGGTACGCGTGAGGGGACTCGCCAAATGCCCGCCTGAACTCGCGGCTGAAATGCGCTCGCGAAAGCCCGGCCGCTCGTGCCAGGTCATCGACCTCCAGCGGCTCGAAGTAGCGAGCGTCAGCGAGGTCCCTCGCACGCAGCAGATGACGGGCTGGCGGAACAAATGCCATGTCCGCAGTCTAGGCAGGCATGCGGTGCTGACACCGTCCACGCGCCTCTACCGCAACGGTGCCGCTTCACAGCTGAGGGCTCTCTGGCGGACTGTCAGAAATCGGGCGAGGACGGGCGACATTTTGACGGTGTAGCTGGCGTAGCAAAGACCGTCTGTCGCCAGGCGCGGTTCGTTTGTCTCCCACTCGCCCCACGCCCAGAAGGTCAGGCGACCGAGCCTGCTGACGTCGATCGGAACCGACTTCCTCGCCAGCCGGTCGAAGGCCTGCTTCAGCGCACGCTTTGCTCGGCCGTAGCGAAGCGGGACGGTCGCAATCGATTGGCACCCGATCGGACCTGCATGGAAGTCGAGGTCGTCGTCCGCTCCCCGGAAGACGAGGAGGTAGCGGCAAACAGTGCGTTGCCGGAACCTGACCGGGAACTTCGCCACGAGTGTGCAACCGATCTTCTTACCGGTGCTGCGCACACATGGCGCCACATGTGTCGAGGCGATTTCGTCAACTCGCCGCTGGACGAACCTCGCCACCCACATTGCCGCTTTTTGGGCGGTGCGTTGAGACAGGGGATTTCCACCGCCGGCGGTGGGGTTGCCCCCTGCTTCTCGATCGGCGTTCGCTTGAGGAGCGACGATGGGCAGGTTCGCGATCGGCCTGCCGGTGCCTGCGGCGGCCGGCATCTGAGCGCCAAGCAAAAGCGCTCCGCTGATCGCCAGGGTGACCTTCGCGACGCTCATCGCTCGTCTTGCAAGCACGGCTGTCGCAACTATATGAGCACTCAAGGCTGGCACGTGCTCTAGGCTCGCCGCCTCGTGATCGGGACTTACGTAGCGGCGCTGGTCGTCTGCGTCGCCTCGCTGGCGATCGGACAGGCGGCGATGGCGCTCTGCGGAGTCCGGCGCTGGTCGTGGCTGGCGCCGGCGATTGGCCTGGCGCTGCTCTGCGTTGCCTGTTGGGGGACGGTGCGGCTGGCGGGCGACGGTGTGCTCTCCGCGGTTGTCGTGCTGGCGCTCACCGTGGCCTCGGTGGTCTATCTCTGGGGTCGTTTGGAGGGAGGGGGGGAGGCCCTGCGGGCCGGTGGCCCGGTTGCACTGCTGGCGCTGGCGGCCGCCTCGCTGCCCTTCATCGCCGAAGGCCACTTCGGAATCCTCGGCACCAGCTTCAACCCGGACATGTCCCAGCACCTGCTGGCCACCGACCGCCTCGCCCACGGTGAGGGCTCCCAACTGCTCCACCAGGGCTACCCGCTCGGACCCCACGCCGTGGTCGTCGCCCTCAACATGGGCCTCGGCATCGGCCTGGTCCAGGGTTTCGCCGGCCTCACGGTCGCAATCGCCGTCCTAGCTCCCCTCACCGCCCTTACGGCCTTCCGCGACCAGCCCGCACTCCTGCGAATCCCAGCCGCGCTCGTAGTCGGCCTCACCTACCTGGTCGCCTCCTACTTCGCCCAAGGCGCCTTCAAGGAGACGACACAAGCCCTCTTCGTCCTAGCCTTCGTCCTCACCCTGAGGGAGTCGTCCCGCAATCCCGAATGGCGCCAGCTCCAGCTCCGCTACATCCCGGCGGCCGTCCTAATGGCCGGCTCCGCCTACACCTACAGCTTCCCCGGCCTCATCTGGCCGATCGCCGCAGCAGCCATCTGGGCGACCACAGAGTTCGCGATCAGACGGATCCCTTCGTCTGCGGCATCTGTGACAGGCCCCGCAGTCGTGCGGCCGGTCCTATACGCGTCCCTCATGTTCGCCGTCCTGATCGCCCCCGAGATCGGCCGGATGATCGACTTCCACCAGTTTGAGACCTTCGACCCCAACGGCCCCGGCCTAGGCAACCTCTTCGGCCAGATCTCGCCCTTCGAGGCGCTCGGCATCTGGCCCTCAGGCGACTTCCGCCTCACGCCCGGCGCCGGCGCCGTCCCCGCGCTCGGCTACTACCTCGGCGCCGCCTTCGCCTCGATCTTGCTTGTCTACGGTCTCGTCCTCTGCTGGCTTCGCCGTGAGACCGCGCTGCTCGCCGGCTTCGCGGCCGCGGCGCTGGCATACGCCGCGGCTCGCGCCGGCGGCACGCCCTACACCGCCGCCAAGGCGCTCGAGATTGGCGCCCCGCTGGCGGCCCTGGTCATCGTCCTGCCGCTGTTGCGGCGCCCGGTTGCCTGGCTCTATCTGCTCGCCGCGGGCGGCTGTTCGCTGCTGGCGCTGGCCAACGCGCCTATCGGTCCAACCTCCTACTCGCCGGCTCTGACCGGGTTGCGCGCCGACGTTGGCGTCGGCCCGACCCTGGTGCTCGCCTCCAAGCAGCTGCTCGAGGACGAACAGGGCACCCCTTACATCGCCTGGGAGCTGCGCGGCGGCCGTGTCTGTATCGCGTCGCAAGAGGAAGTCGGGGACCGCCCGCCCCCAGGCGTCCGCTTCGTCGTTGTTCGCGGCGATTCCAAGCAGCCGCCGTTCAGCGGCTTCCGCCTCGACCGCATCGCCAGCCCTTACGTCCTCTGGAAACGAACCGCTCCAGTCCAGGGCGCCAGCCCCTGTCCCTTGATCGCGGTCCGCCAAGCCCGCCAGGGCCCGCCCCGCTGACGCCCGTCAAAGCCCGAGCGCGCTGACGGTCATCGGCGCTCGAGCCGGTGACTTCGTCTTTTTTCGCCAATAGAGCGAATAAAGGCGAAGTCAGCGAGGGGTGGGGCGTGGGTAGCATGGCCGCATCGAGGCTGCGACCCGAAAGATCACTGTTTCGCTCCCGGACGGGACGCCGCTGGAGCTGAGCGAGGGCGCTTCGGGCGCCGACGCCGCTGCGGCGATCGGGCCCGGGCTGGCCAAGGCTGCTCTGGCGATCCGTGTCGATGGTGAGCTGCGCGACCTCTCTGCGGCTCTGCCGGATGGCGCCGAGATCGCGATCCTCACCGATCGCGACCCCGAGGCGCTCGACCTGATCCGCCACGACGCCGCCCACGTGATGGCCGAGGCGGTGCAGGAGCTCTACCCGGGCGTAAAGGTGACGATCGGCCCGGCGATCGAAAACGGCTTCTACTACGACTTCGACTTCCCGGCCGACGTCAAGGTCACCGACGCCGACCTGGAGAAGATCGAGGCGGCGATGCGCGCTCATATCGAGGCCGACGAGCCCTTCGAGCGCCGCGACGTACCGGTCGCCGAGGCGATCGAGATCTTCGAGGGACAGGGCGAGGACTACAAGGTCGAGCTGATCCGCGACCTGATCTCCGACGAAGGCGTTGAGACCGTCTCGCTCTACCGCAACGGCCCCTTCGAGGATCTCTGTCGCGGTCCCCACGGTCCTTCGACCGGGCGGATCAAGGCGATCAAGCTGAGTTCGCTTGCCGGCGCCTACTGGCGTGGCGACGAGAAGCGCCAGATGCTGACCCGGATCTACGGCACCGCTTTCTTCTCCAAGAAGGACCTGAACAAGCACCTCGAGCTGATCGAGCAGGCCAAGGCTCGCGACCATCGCCGCCTCGGTCCCCAGCTCGGCATCTTCATGCTGCGCGAAGAGGCGCCCGGGATGCCTTTCTGGTTGCCCAACGGGACGACGCTGCTGCACCTGATCGAGGACCAGGTGCAGGCCCAGTTGCGTAAGCGCGGCTACCAGGAGATCGCCACGCCACAGGTCCTCGACGAGGAGCTCTGGCACCGCTCCGGCCACTGGGACAACTACCGCGACGACATGTACTTCATGCAGTCCGACGAGAAGCGTTTGGCGCTGCGGCCGATGAACTGCCCCGGCGCCTGTCTCGTCTTCGACTCAGAGCGACACTCCTACCGCGAGCTGCCGTTGCGCCTTGCCGAGTTCGGCCGGGTCTCGCGCAACGAGCGCGAGGGCGTCCTGCACGGCCTGCTGCGGGTGCGTGCATTCACCCAGGACGATGCTCATGTCTACTGCACCGAGGAGCAGATCACCGACGAGGTGGCCGATATCTGTGAGGCGATCGACGAGCTCTATGCCCGCTTCGGCTTCGAGGACGTGCGGGTCGAGCTCTCGACCCGGCCGGAGAAGTCGATGGGCTCCGAGGAGCAGTGGGACAAGGCCGAGGCGGCGCTGACCGAGGCGCTCGATCGCCAGGGTCGCGAGTACGAGCTCAACCCCGGCGACGGCGCCTTCTACGGGCCGAAGATCGACTTCCACGTCACCGATGCGTTGGGACGCTCCTGGCAGTGCGGCACCTGCCAGCTCGACTTCCAGATGCCCGAGCGCTTCGACCTCGGCTACGTCGGTGCCGACGACGCCACCCACCGCCCGGTGATGATCCACCGCGCCCTGCTCGGCTCGATGGAGCGCTTCGCCGGCATCCTGATCGAGCACTACGCAGGCCGTTTCCCGGTCTGGCTGGCGCCGGTGCAGGCGATCGTCCTACCTGTCTCCGACCGTCACAACGAGTACGCCGAGCGCATCGCCGCCGAGCTGCGCGAGGCCGGCGTGCGGCTCACGATCGACGCCCGCTCGGAGTCGGTCGGCAAGAAGATCCGCGACGCCGAGCTCGGCCGTTACCCTTACATGCTCGTCGTCGGCGATCGCGAGCAGGAGGCCGGTGGGGTGGCGGTCCGCTCTCACGCCGACGGGGAGTTGGGGGCGATGCCGGCAGCCGACTTCGCCGCTCGTGTGAGTGCCGAGAGCGAACCGTCCTGAACCGGGCTTGGTCAGCCGCCGCCCTCTGTCTATACTCCGCACACTTGATCGCAGGCACGCCAAACACCCCGCGCCGCTGAGCGTCCCGTGTCCGCATCCCTACCTCTCGTCCTCTTGAAGCTCCACCAGTCCTTTAGATAGTGCCGGTCCCGCGTAGGTTCGATCGGCGCCCACCGGAGCGCGACACCACTCGGATCAACGAGCGGATCCGCGTTCCCAAAGTTCGCCTGATCGGGGCGGAGGGGGAGCAACTCGGCATCGTCGACATCGATGATGCGCTGAAACGCGCCCAGGATGCCGACCTCGACCTGGTTGAGGTGGCCCCCGGTTCGAAACCGCCGGTTACCCGCTTGCTCGACTACTCGAAGTACAAGTACGAGCAGGAGCAGAAGCAGAAGCAGGCTCGCAAGCACCAGCAGCAGGTCAACGTGCGCGAGATCAAGCTGCGGCCGAAGATTGCCAACCACGACTACGAAACCAAGAAGGGCCACGTCGAGCGCTTCCTGCGCCACCAGGACAAGGTCAAGATCACGATCATGTTCCGCGGCCGTGAGCAGGCTCACCCCGAGCGCGGCAGGGCGCTGCTTCAGCGCCTCTTCGAGGACCTCGACGGTCTTGCAGTGATCGAGTCGCACCCACTGCAAGAAGGCCGCAACATGAGCATGTTGCTGGCGCCGGGCAAAGAGGCGGTTAAAGCTGAGCCGGATGCTGAGCCCGAGGCGAAAGCTGATGAGGCGGAGAAACAGCCCGCTGATGGCGAGACGCCTGGCGACGACGCTGCGGCTGCTTAGGTCTTAGCCCGCGACGATCTCGGCGATTCGCTCTGCTGCGTGGCCGTCCCAGAGGGGCGGGGGCTCCGGTCGCTGCGCTGGAAGCTTGGTGAGGGCTGATGGGATCTGGGCGATGGCTGCCGGGTCGAGGCCGAGCAATGTGTTGGTGCCAGCGGTGATCGTGATTGGGCGCTCGGTGTTGTCGCGCAGGGTGAAGCAGGGGATGCCCAGGTAGGTCGTCTCCTCCTGGATGCCGCCGGAGTCGGTGAGCACAGCGCCGGCGTCGGCGATCAGGGAGAGGAAGTCGAGGTAGCCGAGCGGCTCGCTGAGCAGCAGGCTGGGGTGATTGGACTCGACCGCCTCCATCATCGCTCGGGTACGCGGGTGGACCGGGAAGACGACCGGCATCTCTCGGGCCAGCGCCGCCAACTGCCCGACCGTCTCGGCGAGCAGCGGGCCGTCGACGAGGGCGGGGCGGTGCAGGGTGACCAGTGCGAACTCGCCCGGCTCGACGCCGAGCCGTTGCGCCGTGCCCGCTGAGCGGAAGCGATCCTGCAGAGCGACCAGGGTGTCGATCATCGTGTTGCCGACGAGGTGGATCCGCTCGGCGGGGACGCCCTCGGCGTGCAGGTTGTCGTTGGCCTCGGGGCTGTGGATGAAGAGCCGCTCGGAGAGCTGGTCGGTGACGATGCGGTTGAGCTCCTCGGGCATCGTGCGATCGAAGCTGCGCAGGCCGGCCTCGATATGGGCGACCGGGATCTGCAGCTTCGCCGCGGTCAGCGCCGCCGCCACGGTCGAGTTGACATCGCCGGGGACCATCACCAGGTCGGGCCGCTCCTCGGCGAGCACCGGCTCGAGCCGCTCCATCACCCGCGCCGTCTGCTGGGCATGGCTGCCCGAGCCGACCTCGAGCATGTGGTCGGGAGCCGGCACGCCCAGCTCCTCGAGGAAGACCTCCGACATCAGCCGGTCGTAGTGCTGACCGGTGTGGACGATCGTGTGCCTGCCGGCGGGCATTCGCGCTCGCAGGGCGCCGATCACCGGGGCGGTCTTGACGAAGTTGGGCCGGGTTCCGACCACGTAGACGATGCGCATGCGGCGCCACAGTACCCTGCGCCCCAGCTTCCACCTGCAAGAGAGCGAGCGCTCAGGCGCGCCCGTCTGCTTCAATAGCGATCCCGATGCCCAAGATGAAGACACATTCCGGCGCCAAGAAGCGGTTCCGTAAGACCGCTACAGGCAAGCTGCGCGGCCGGCGCGCTTACTCGAGCCACATCCTCGAGAAGAAGTCGCCGAAGCGCAAGCGGCGGATGGCACGGCCCGTCGAGATCGCTCCGTCGGACACCAAGACGGTGCGGCATCTGCTTGGGGGCGGCAAGTGAGCCGGGTCAAGCGGTCCGTTCACGCGCGCAAGAAGCGCCGCAAGGTCCTCAAAGAAGCGAAGGGCTATTACGGGCGCAAGCACTCCTCCTACCGTTTCGCCAAAGAGCAAGTGCAGCGCTCGGGCATGTACGCCTACCGCGACCGGCGCAACCGCAAGCGCGAGTTCCGCCGGCTCTGGATCACCCGCATCAACGCCGCCGCGCGGCTGGAGGGCATGAGCTACTCCGAACTGATCCACGGCCTCAATGGGGCTGGCGTCGAGGTGAATCGCAAGATGCTCGCCGACATCGCGGTCAACGACCGCGATGCCTTCCGCCGATTTGTGGAGCTAGCCCGGGAGGGTGCGGCCGCCTAGCCGCAGCCAAGCACTCCAGCTTCCCGGGCGGGCCGTCTTCACGGCCCGCTTTTTCGTTCCAGGAGAAGAAACGAGAGACGAGAACACCACCGAACACTTTCCAATTCGAAGATGATCGAAAGCCCCCAAAACGAGAAGTTGAAGCTGGTCCGCAAGCTGCGCGAGCGCAAGCATCGCGAGCGCGAGGGCGCCTTCGTCACTGAGGGCGAGGACCTGGTCGAGGCAGGCCTCGCCGCCGGCGCCGAGCCGCGCTTCGTGCTGACTCCGGCGAGCAGCGGGCTTGACGGCGAAGAGGTCGACCCCAAGCTGCTCGACGAGGTGTCCGCCCTGGGCTCGGGGACGCGGATGATCGCCGTCTGGGACCAGCGCTGGTCGGAGCCGGGCGATTCCTGTCTTTACTTGCACGGGGTCGGCGACCCCGGCAACGTCGGCGCCATCGTCCGCACCGCCCACGCCCTGCTTGACAGCACGGTCGTGCTCGGTCCCGGCTGCGCCGACCCGTTTGGGCCCAAGGCGGTGCGGGCGAGCATGGGCTCGATCTTCGGCCAGCCGCTCGCCCGGGCGGAGATCGGCGATACGCCAGAACCGCGCGCCGCTCTCGTTGCCCATGGTGGCGAGGGGCTGGCCGCCCTGGAGGGGGCCGCGACGCTCTGCCTCGGCGCCGAGCGCGAGGGGCTACCGGACGAAGTGCTCGCTCTGTGCGCGACCCAGGTCACTATTCCGTTGCGCTCCGGTGGCGCCGAGTCGCTCAACGTCGCCGCCGTGGCCGCAATTTGCGCCGAGCGGATATCGTCGCTCGCCATGCCGGAGGCCGCTGATGGCAACTGACGGAGGGCTTGAGCGGATCGAGGAGATCAGGGTCGAGGCCGCCGCCGCGATAGAGGCCGCGCCCGGCACCGCCGAGTTGGAGGAGCTGCGGGTCCGTTACCTCGGCCGCAAGGCCGAGCTGACCACGATCCTGCGCGGCATCGCCGAGCTGCCTGCCGAGGAACGGGGCAAGGTCGGCGGCGGCGCCAACAAGGCTCGCAAGGAGCTCGAAGCTCTGCTCGAGGCGCGTGCGCAGCTGCTCGACGCCGGCGAGCTCGAGTCGCAACTGGCCACCGACAGCGTCGATGTGACCCTGCCCGGCGCCCCGGCGCGGCCGGTCGGCCACACCCACTTGATCACCCGCACCACGCGTCAGATCGAGGACGTCATGGTCGGGCTCGGCTACCGGGTGATGGAGGGTCCCGAGGTCGAGCACGACTACTACAACTTCACGGCGCTCAACCATCCGCCCGGCCACCCGGCGCGGATGCTCCAGGACACCTTCTACGTGCAGTCGGACCCGGAGCTCCTGTTGCGCACGCACACCTCGCCCGTGCAGGTTCGTGTCATGGAGTCACATCCACCGCCGATCTTCCTGACCATGCCTGGCAAGGTTTACAGGCGAGACTCCGATGCCACTCATAGCCCGATGTTCCACCAGGTCGAGGGGCTGGCGATCGGCGAGGGAATTACGCTCGCCGACCTACAGGGCACGCTCGAAGAGATGCTGGGGGCGATCTTCGGCGGCAACCGCGAGGCCCGCATGCGGCCACACTTCTTCCCCTTCACCGAGCCCAGCGTCGAGTTCGACGTCTCCTGCTTCCAGTGCGAGGGGACGGGCGAGCTGGCCGATGGCGCCCGCTGCAACCTCTGCAAGGGGATCGGCTGGATCGAGGTCGGCGGCGCCGGCATGGTCGACCCCAACGTGCTCGGCTTCGTCGAGTCCAACGGCTATGACCCAGAGCGGGTGCAAGGGTTCGCCTTCGGCATGGGGGTCGAGCGGATCGCGATGCTGCGCCACGGCGTCCCCGACCTGCGGCGCTTCTTCGACAATGACGTGCGCGTGTTGGAGCAGTTCTCGTGAGGGTGCCGTACTCATGGCTGCGCGAGTACTGCGACCCCGGGGTCGAGCCCGCCGAGCTTGCCGAGCGGCTGGCGATGACCGGCACCGAGGTCGAGCGGGTCGGCGTCGTCGGTCCGCCCATGGCTGACGGCTTCGTTGTCGGAAAGGTGCTCAGCGCCGAGCCGCACCCCAATGCCGACCGGCTGCGGGTCTGCGCGGTCGACACCGGCGATGGCGAGCGCACGATCGTCTGCGGCGCCCCCAACGTCGCGGCGGGGCAGACTGTGCCGGTGGCGTTGCCGGGGGCGACGCTTCCCGGTGGTCACAAGATCGGCAAGGCGAAGCTGCGTGGGGTCGAGTCGGCCGGGATGATCTGTGCTTCTTCCGAGCTCGAGCTGGGCGAGGGACCGCCGGGGATCCTCGTGCTGGAGGACGACGGCCTCGTCCCGGGCACGCCGCTGGCCGAGGTGCTGCCGATCGCCGAGCCTGTCCTCGAGCTGGAGTTGACGCCGAACCGGGTCGACTGCTTCGGCATCTACGGCGTCGCCCGCGAGGTTCATGCGATCAGCGCGGCATCGCTCGCCACGGCCCCGTGGGAGGTGGACGCTGTGGCTGAGGGGAACGGGAAGGTCGACGACTATGCCTCGGTCCGAGTCGACGTCCCCGACCTCTGTCCGCGCTTCACCGCCCGCGTCTTCACCGACGTCAAGATCGGTCCCTCGCCAAGCTGGTTGCAGGCGCGGCTGACGGCTGTCGGGCAGCGGCCGATCAACAACGTGGTCGACATCACCAACTACGTGATGTTGCTCACCGCGCAGCCGCTGCACGCTTTCGATCTCGACAAGGTTCCCGACGGAGCGTTGACCGTTCGCGCCGCGAGCGACGGCGAGAAGATGACGACCCTCGACGACGTCGAGCGCACTTTCGACGCCGAGACCGTGCTGGTCTGCGACCGCAACGGGCCTTCCGGCATCGCCGGAATCATGGGCGGCCAGGTCTCCGAGGTCTCCGCGGGGACGACCAGCGTCCTGCTCGAGGTCGCCAACTGGAATGGGACCAACATCCTCCGTACCTCGCGCCTGCTCGGCCTGCGCTCCGAGGCCTCCTCGCGCTTCGAGAAGCAGCTCCATCCCGAGCTCTGCACGCGGGCGCAGCGGATCGCCTCGCGGCTGATCGTCGAGCTCTGCGGCGCCAAGCTGGTGCCGGGGACGATCGACGTCGCCGCCGAGATTCCCGAGCCGCGGCGGATCGTCCTGCGCGGCGAGCGGGTCGAGGGCCTGCTCGGCATGCCGATCGAGCAGTCCGACCAGGTCGCCTATCTGGAGCGGCTCGGCTTCGGGGTCGAGGTCGCGGGTGACGACCTCGAGGTCACCGTCCCGCCCGATCGCCACTTCGACGTCACCCGTGAGGTTGACCTGATCGAGGAGGTCGGTCGCGTCCACGGGCTCGACGAGCACCTGCCGAGCACGCTGCCGGCGGTTGCCGGCCGGGTCGGCGGCCTGACCCGTGAGCAGCGCTTGCGTCGCCGTGCCGAAGACACGATGCGAGACCTCGGCTTCAACGAGATCGTCGGCTGGAGCTTCACTGACCCGGGTGAGGCGGGCCGCTTGCGGATTCCCGCCGGCGATCCCCGGGCCAACGCCATCGTGCTCTCCAACCCGCTCTCCGAGGACCAGTCGGTGATGCGCACGACCCTGCTCGGCTCGCTGCTCGACGTCGCCCAGCGCAACCTCGCCCGGGGCGCCGACGCCGTGGCGTTGTACGAGTCCGGCCGCGTCTACCTAAACAGCCCGCCGACGGGCCGCGATCGTGACATATCGACACGTTCCAGGCCCGTCGACGGGTTGGGCGGGGTGTTTCCCGGAGAGCGGGCGGCGCCTGATTATGAGCCGCAGCGGATCGGCGCCCTCGCCGTCGGTCCTCTGCTCGCTAAGTCCTGGCGCGGCGGCGGCGAGCCGGCGGATTTCTTCGCCCTCAAGGGGGCATTGGAGGGACTGGCCGGTCAGCTCGGTGCCGACCTTTCCTTCGAGCGGGCCGAGCAGCCGTTCCTGCATCCCGGCCGCTCAGCCCAGGCCAGTGCTGGCGGCGAGCCGGCCGGTTGGATCGGCGAGCTGCACCCGCTGGTCTGCCGGGCCTGGGACGTCGAAGCCGCGGTCGGCTTCGAAATCGACCTGGCGGCGCTGATCGCCGCCTCGTCGGCGGGCGAGGAGAGCTTCGAGGACGTGACGACCTTCCCGGCCGTCTACCAGGACCTCGCGGTTGTCGTGCCGGTCGAGGTTGCGGCCGCCGAGCTGCGTGACGTCGTGCTCGGCAGTGGTGGCGAGTTGCTGCGCGCGGCCGCGGTCTTCGACCTCTACGAGGGCGAGCAGCTCGGCGAGGGTCGCAAGAGCCTCGCCTTGCGACTCGAGTTCAGGGCTGAGGATCGGACCCTCACCGATGAGGAGGTCAGTGCCCAGCGGGCGATGATCGAAACCGAGCTGGCCAAGATCGGGGGGTCGCTGCGTGAGTGAGCTGAACGCACAACCGCTCGACGGCAAGCCCGCCGCGCGGGTGCTGGTCGCCGGGGCGTCCGGCTTCACCGGTGCGCTCGCCGCCCAGATCGTCTGGCGCCACCCGAAGCTGGAGCTGGTCGCGGTCACCTCGCGCAGCGATGCCGGCAAGCGGCTCGACAGCCTCTATCCGCGCTACCGGGTGCCGCTCGAGCTGACCGAGCTCGATCTCGATCGGCTCGAGGGAGTCGACGCGGCGATCGTCGCCTACCCGCACGGCGCCTCGGCGCCCGCGGTCGCCGCGCTGCGCAGTCAAGACATCCTCGTCGTCGACCTCTCTGCCGACTTCCGCCTCCGCGATCTCGCCACCTACGAGCGCTGGTACGGCGATCACGGTGCTCCCGATCTGTTCGGCGAGGGCGTCTACGGGCTAACCGAGATGTATCGCGAGGAGCTGCGCACCGCGAAGCTGGTGGCGACCCCCGGTTGCTACCCGACCGCCAGCGTTCTCGCTCTGGCGCCGCTGGCCGAGAAGGGCCTGCTCGCCGACGTCGTCATCGACGCCAAGCAGGGCGTTTCCGGCGCCGGGCGCGGCGGCGGCGACGCGATGCACTACGTCTCGATGGACGAGAACGCCTTCGCCTATAAGACCGAGGGCCACCGGCATCGGCCGGAGATCGAACAGGAGCTGGTGGCGCTGGGCAGCCCGGCGCCGGTCATCTTCGTCCCGCACTTGCTGCCGCTCGATCAGGGCGAGCTGACCAGCTGCTACGCGCAGACAAGCGAGCCGATCTCCAAAGACGAGGTGCAGGCGCTCTACTGGCAGCGCTACGCCGACGAGCCCTTCGTCCACGTCGTCGACGGTCCACCCGGGCTGCGCGACGTGCGCGACACCAACCACTGCCATGTCTACGTCACTGTCGAGGAGCGCGGCCGGGTCCTCGCTTTCTCGGCGATCGACAATCTCTGGAAGGGCGCTTCCGGCCAGGGCGTGCAGAACCTCAACCTGATGCTTGGCCTCGACGAGGCAATGGGGTTGATGTGAGCGGCTTCTTCAAGTCCCGTTGGGTCGAGCCGCCGGCTGGGGTGGAGGAGCTCGACCCTGCCCAGCTAGCACCCGGCTTTCGGGCCGGCGGCGCTCACTGCGGGCTCAAGGGCGGCGGCAAGACCGACATCGGGCTGATCGTCTGCGACGCCGAGGATGTCTCCTCGGCCGTGCTGCTCACCCGTAACGCCTCGGCCGCCGCGCCGGTTCGGGTTATTCGCAAGCGCTGCGAGCAGGGTGCGATCCGCGCTGCTGTCGTCAACGCCGGCAACGCCAACGCCGAGACCGGCGAGCAGGGCTACGCCGACGCGGTGGCGATGTGCGACGAGGCTGCCGCCCAGCTGGGCCTGCGGCCGCAGACCGTCGCGGTCGCCGAGACCGGCGTGATCGGCGTGCCACTGCCGATCGAGGCGGTCCTTGGCGGAATCGGCGAGGCGGCCGCCGGCCTCGCCCCGGACGGCGGCACAACCTTCTCCGACGCGATCCTCACCACCGACCGCTGGCCGAAGCGCTGCACGGTGCGCGCCGGTGGCGTGACCCTTTCCGCCCAGGCCAAGGGTGGCGGCATGATCCAGCCGAACATGGCAACCATGCTCTGCTTCGTGCAGACAGATGCCGTGGTCGATGATCCCGATGCGGCCCTGCGCGCGGCGACGGACGCTTCCTTCGAGAGGATCACCGTCGACGGCCAGATGAGCACCAACGACACCGTGCTCTTGCAGGCGACCGGTGTCGCGGGAGAGCCACTGCCCGACGGCCTGCTCAAGGCGGTGCTGTTGCAGCTCGCGATCGAGGTGGTCGCCGACGGCGAGGGCTCTTCGCGGGTCGGACGGGTGCAGGTCGACGGCGCCGCTTCGCGGGATGAGGCGGAGCGGGTCGCCCGCGCTATCGCCAACTCGCCGCTGGTCAAGACGGCGCTCTTCGGCCGCGACCCCAACTGGGGCCGAATCGCCCAAGCGGCCGGGATGGCGCTGGCCGGCGAGGACCTCGAGGAGATCGGCGCCGACTCGATCGATGCCGCCGAGCTAGCCGAGGAGGTCGCCGAGGCCGAGATCGGCGTGCGGCTCGATCGCGGCGAGCATTCCGCGCATGTCTGGTTCTCCGATCTCGGCTACGAGTATGTCCGCATCAACGCCGAGTACACGACATGACCACCAACAACGAGAGGGGGCAGCGATGACCGAGCAGGCGCCGCAGTCGCGGGCGGCCGGAGTCAGCGTCGAGACGCTGATGGAGGCGCTGCCCTACATCCGCGAGTTTCACGGCCGCACTGTGGTGATCAAGTACGGCGGCGCGGCGATGCGCGACGAGGAGCTACGTGAGGCCTTCGCCACCGATGTCGTCCTGCTCAAGTACGTCGGGCTGAACCCGATCGTCGTGCACGGCGGCGGCCCCGAGATCAGCGAGTACATGGACCGGCTTGGCATGGAGGTGCGCTTCCACGAGGGCCTGCGGGTCTCCGACGCCGAGACCGTCGAGGTGGCGAAGATGGTCCTGCTTGGCAAGCTCAACTCCGACATCGTCCAGCGGCTCAACCGCCACGGCCAGCCCGCGGTCGGCCTCTCCGGCAGCGACGGCTCGATGTTCGAGGTGGCGCCGGTCGCCAACGCCGAGCAGGTCGGCTTCGTCGGCTCGATCGAGCGCGTCGACGTCGACGTCCTCAACCACATCGCCGTCGACTACATCCCGGTGGTCGCCTCCTCGGCCGCCGACCGCAGCGGCCAGTCCTACAACGTCAACGCCGACGAGGCGGCAGGCAAGGTCGCCGCCGCGCTTGGCGCCCACAAGGCGATCTTCCTCACCGACGTCGAGGGCTGGCGCGCCGATGCCGAGGACGAGAACTCGCTGATCTCGCGGGCGACGGTCGACGAGGTCGAACAGCAGCTGGCCGGCATCGACGGCGGCATGCGCCCCAAGCTCGGCGCCTGCGTCGACGCGATCCGTGGCGGCGCCCAGTCGGCCCACATCATCGACGGTCGCAAGCCGCACTCGTTGCTGGTCGAGCTCTTCACCGACGCCGGCATCGGAACCATGGTGACGCCATGAACCTCACCGACCTGCAGGCGCTCGAGGGGCGCTACCTGATGCAGACCTACAAGCGGGCGCCGGTCGAGTTCGTGCGTGGCGAGGGCAGCCTGCTCTGGGACGCCGAGGGTCGCGAGTACCTCGACTTCCTCGCCGGCATCTCGGTCTGCTCGGTCGGCCACTGCAACCCCGAGGTCGTCGAGGCGGTGCGCGAGCAGGCCGGACGGCTGATCCACACCTCCAACCTCTTCTACACCGAGCCGATGGTGCGTCTCGCCGAGCGACTCTCCGAGTCGAGCCTGCGCGGCCGCGTCTTCTTCTCCAACTCCGGCACCGAGGCCAACGAGTGC
>Ga0164241_10001746_pt1 | contig 25561 bp, 19 predicted proteins | sample OricomyardsoilBY_FD_108780 | JGI IMG/M metagenome (GOLD analysis project Ga0164241, IMG submission 108780) | Backyard soil microbial communities from Emeryville, California, USA - Original compost - Back yard soil (BY) | ecosystem: Environmental > Terrestrial > Soil > Unclassified | place: USA... | reverse complement strand
TGGAACGGGATCCGCACCTCCGCCGAACTACGACTGGAAGGCCGAGCCGCCCTGTGGGCACATGTTCACCTGGCGATCGACGAAGGATCGCACCGGCGGTTCCGGAACCTGGCCGATCACCGTCACCACCACATGGACGGTCACCTGGCAGTCCAACACCGGTGTCTCCGGCACCGACGGGCTGGTCGGCACGGCAGCTGACGCCCTGGAGGTAGGTGAATACCGGATCGTCCTGGTGCAGGGCCCGGGCGGGTGAGGCTCACCATGGTCGAGCGTCGCCCCTTGGGTGAACGAGTGGCCGGAAGTGCCCGCTCAGCGGGCACAAGCAGCCACTGGATCCCGCCCGGGGCGCATTCCCGGACTACCCCCGGTCGATTTGGGGTGCTCCGGGCCGGTGCGGTAAGTTGTAAGGCCGCGGTGCCGGTCGGATCCTGACTCGAACTGGGCGCCGCGGTTCTGTGTCGCAGCGGGCCTATAGCTCAGACGGTTAGAGCGCTTCCCTGATAAGGAAGAGGTCGGAGGTTCAAGTCCTCCTAGGCCCACCCCCTGTCGCCCTCGACCGGCGGGACACATTCCGGCGGTTGGGACGGTGCGCTACGGTCGAGGCCGGCACTCGGCGACCGGTCGGGTCCTTTGTTCCGTGTCGTCGATGGATGGTGCACCATGAAGAAGATCCTGCTGTTGCTGGCGGTTCTCGGTGGAATCGCGTTTCTCGTGCAGCGTCGCCGGCAGGCGGCGGCCGCGGAAGCGGCGCTCTGGGACGAGGCGACCAAGCCCACCACCAGCGGATACCCGGGCACGGCTCGCTAGACTCCACGCCTGCGTCCCGACCGAAAACCCGGGATGGAGGACCAGCGGGGACGTAGCTCAATTGGCAGAGCACCGCCTTTGCAAGGCGGGGGTTGGCGGTTCGATTCCGCTCGTCTCCACCCGACACGCCGAGTCGAGTGAAGGCCGGTGGTCGCACAGCGACCAGGATCCTTTACTCGCACCATCCGGCTGCCCAAGGCTGAGCTAACCCAGACATGTCCAGTCCGTCCGGTCATCGGCCCTGCCGATATCTTGGGGTCCCGTGAAGCCCTTCCTGTTGCTGGCCATCCGCGCCGAGGACGTCGCCGCTGACGACGAGTATGCGGCCATCCTTCGGCGGACCGGTCTGGCCGGGTCGGAGTTGGTCCGGGTGCGAATGGAGCAGGATGCACTGGGCGAGGTCGACCTGGACGACTTCTCCGGCGTCATCCTGGGCGGCGGCCCGTACCAGGCCAGCGACCCCGAGGAGACCAAGTCGGCGGCGCAGCGCCGGGTCGAACGCGAGCTGAGCGAGGTGCTGGACGACGTCGTCGATCGTGACTTTCCCTTTCTGGGTTGTTGCTACGGCATCGGCACGTTGGGCCGGCACCAGGGCGCCGTGGTCGATCGCACCTACGGTGAACCGATCGGTGGGATCCAGGTGAGCGTGCGCGAGGCCGGCCGGACCGACCCACTGTTCGCCGGTACCGGCGCGCAGTTCGGTGCCTACGTCGGGCACAAGGAGGCGATCAGCAAACTGCCCGCGCACGCCGTCGCGCTGGCCTCGTCGGCCGCCTGCCCGGTCCAGGCCTTCCGAGTCCGCACCCGGGTCTACGCCACCCAGTTCCATCCCGAACTGGACCTGGCCGGGTTGGCGACCCGGATCGAGGCCTACCGGTTCGCCGGTTACTTCCCACCCGAGGAGGCCGACGCGGTGCTGGCCGCGGCTCGGGCCAGCGGGGTCACCGAGACCCCCAACCTGCTGGGCCGGTTCGTCGAACTGTTCGCCAGGGACTGACCGCGCTCCGGGGTGTCGGACCGGAACTGATCGGGCGTCCACGTGCTGGGACCGTCTCGCACGGATCGTCGGCCGGGCCGCCGCCGGACTCGCAGAAGTAGACCCGCGGACAGATCACCGGTCCAGGACGCGGCTCCCGAGCGTGGCGCTCCATCGTCCGGCCCGCAGGTGCGTCGCCCGTGTTCATCGTGAAACATCGTGAAACGCGGTTGCTTCGCTCGCCCACGATGGCGTGCCGACACTCGCGCCCCGCCCGAAGCGTTCGCCGATCGAGCCGACGGGCGGTGCCGGCCGGTGGCCCGATGACCCGGCCGGACCGACAAGTTCGACCGAGACCGGGGAAGATCGCGTCGCCCGGGACGACCGGATCATCCCCGGCGCCGCGCTGAGCGATCCGGTGCCGCCGTCACCGGATCGCCGGCGGCGGCGCACGACCGGCCCCAGAAGCAGGCAATCGCTGCCGGAATGTGGCGGTCAGGTTGCTGTGATGAAAGCAACAGGTGGTTCACAGGCGAGAAACATTCGCGTAGTCGTCCGAGAAGCATCGTCGCGCACTCTTAATGGGAAAGCTGGATGAATCGGAAGGGGCGACCCGTGAGCATCAACGAGAAATCCGTCAATCAGGGACTGCCGGCGCCGTCGACGGCGCCGATCGCTGAGGCCACGAGCGGTGGGCTCCCGGCGCTCGGTCGGCCCATCGCGGGATCGGCGCGGCCGGCGCAATCCGTCACCGCTTCCGTCAAGGAAACGGTCGAGCGCCCGCGGACGCTGCGGATCGGGGACAAGGTTCGGTCCTACGTCGACGACGTCTGCGTCAGCGTCGGTCTCACCGGCCTGGTGGTGAATGTGGCGCCGCCGCGGTACGGGGCGCCGGCCCGGGCCCGGATCCTGTGGGACAACGAAACCGTGTCGATGGCCGATGCGACCACCTTTGAAGTACTCGCCGGGCGTGAGACGACCGTCTCGGAAGGCGAAAAGGTCGCCTGACCCTGGCCCTCCCGGGCCGGCGCGCGGGCTCCCCTGAACAGGGTCGACACCGCCGCGCCAGGATGATCCGAACCGTGTGGTGCCGATCGCGCGGTGTCCGGCGATGATTCGCGGGACACGCGTCGGCAGGGATCAGCACGAACGGAGCACGATGGGTATCCAGCAATGGGGTGCCAGACTCGCCGGACCGGGCGATCAGACCGGACTGCTGATCGCGGCGGCCGCGGCGCCGGGCAGCTTCGAACCGTCGCTGGTTCCGCGGGACCTGATGGACCAGGCCATCGTCACCGGGATCGGCACCACCCTGAGCTACCTGCTGACCGTCGCGACCCAGGACAGCATCGAGGCGCTGACCTCCGCCGTCGTCGGCCGGCGCAACACCACCGACGCCGTGACCGCGCGCTGGCGGGGCACGCTGGCCCTGGACCTGGCGCTGATCCCGCTCGGCATGGCGGCCCATCGAGCCCTGACCCGCCGGCCCGACGAAACCATGGCGCGCGGGATGACCCGGCAGGTGGTATGGCGGACCGTCGTCACCGGGATCGGGGCGAGCCTGTTCACCGTCACCAGCGCCGCTGCCGCCGCGCTCGACCGCGCGGTCGGAGCCGGCGGCCGGCTGGCCGCGATCCCGCTCGGAGCCCCGGTGGGACTGGGTGTCGGCCTCGCCCTGGAGGCCTACCGGCGGCGCGGGTTGCCCGACGAGCCGATCACCACCGACGCCCCGGCCGTCCAGCCGATGCGCGCCGCCGCGGCCAGCGTCGGGGTGGTCGCCGCCGTCTCGGCGGGGGCGTTGGTCGAGCGACTGCTCGCCGACGGCCTCGGGGTCCTATTGGCCCGCTGGCTCCCGGGCGACCGCCTGGTATGGCGACCGATCGGGCACGGTCTCACCCTGGGCGCGGTCGTGGGCGCCGGGACGGTGGTGTGGCACCGGGCGATCCGCTCGATCGAGGCCGGCACCAACGTCATCGAACCGATCATCGACGATCGGGGCGGTCAACGCTGGGTCGGTCCCACCGCCAGCGGCTCGGCCGGCAGCCTGGTGCCGTGGGGGACCCTCGGCCGGGAGGGCCGGCGGCACGTCCTGCTGTACCCGAGACCCGAGCCGGTTCAGGACCTCCCGGTCGGCCTGCCCGATCTGGCCGTCAGCTCGGTGATGGGCGAACCGGCGGTGGCCGCACCCGCCCTGGTCTACGTCGGGCTGGACAGCGGGCCGAGCGTCCAGGACCGGGTCGACCTGGCGTTGGCCGAGATGGACCGGGTCGGGGCCTGGAACCGTTCGGTGATCATGCTCTGCTCGCCCACCGGGTCCGGGTACGTGAACTACTGCGCCACCGCCGCCGCGTCCTACCTGACCCGGGGGGACGTGGCCATCGTGACCATGCAGTACTCCAAGCGGCCGTCCCCGTTGTCGCTGTTCAAGGTCAAGGATGCCCGGGAGCAGAACCGGCTGCTGTGGCTGGCGATCAGCGCGCGGCTGCGGAACCGGCCGGGCCGGCGACCGAAGGTGGTGCTGTTCGGGGAGAGCCTGGGCGCGCACACCAGCCAGGACGTGTTGCTGCACTGGGGCACCCTGGGGCCGCAGGCGCTCGGCATCGACCGGGCGCTGTGGATCGGCACCCCGTACGCCAGCGGCTGGATGCACCACGTGATGGGTGCGCCGCGGCCGGACGTCGACCCGCACCTGGTCGCCCGGGTCAACGACTTCGGCCAGATCGAGGCGCTGCCCGCCGAGCACCGGGCGGCCCTTCGGTACGTGATGGTCAGCCACGACAACGACGGCGTCACCAAGTTCGGCGCCGACCTGCTGACCTCCAGGCCGGCCTGGCTGACCGACGAGCGGCCCGGGATCGAGATCGTCCCGGCGGCCAGCCCGCGGGGAGTGCCCGCCCGCTTGCGCTGGCGGCCGATCACCACGTTCCTGCACGGGCTGATCGACATGAAGAACGCGCAGAAGATGGCGGGCTATCGGGCCTGGGCGCACGATTACCGGCCGGACATCGCCCGGTTCATCGCCGAGGTCTACGACCTGCCCGCGACCCCGGAACAGATGGAGCGGATCGAGCGGGCGTTGCGGGCGCGGGAGGACATCCGTGATCGGCTGCTCTCCCAGCACCTGGACGCGATGACCCCGCCCGACACCACCTCCTGACGGGAGACCCACGCCCGACGTTCGCCTTCGCCGGGGTCACGTTCTCCACGGACCGAACCCAGGTCGGGGGTCCGGGATCGGCCCGCCCCGCATTGGTCGCATGACCCGGTATCGGCCGGTCACCGGCCCGGTATCAGGCCGTTATCAGTGTATTTGACCGTTTCCACGGGACGATGAACACTGCGGTGATGGGTGTCGCGACGATCGCCCTGCTCGGCCCACTGGCCATCGACGGAGATGCCACGGCGCTCGCGCCGCGGGACCGCGTCGTGCTGTCGGCGCTGGCTCTGCACGGGTCGGAGGTGTCCAGCGTCGAGCGCTTGGCCGATGCGCTCTGGGGCCCGGAGCCGCCGGTGTCGTGGCCCAAGGTCGTGCCCGGTTGCGTCCATCGGCTCCGGCGGGCGTTGGGGGCGAATGCCATCGAGACGACGCCGTACGGGTACCGGCTGGCCGTCGACGACGACGACATCGACACCCGCCGGTTCGAGCACCTGCTGCGCCGCGGTCGGGAATTGCTTGCTCTGGGGGACGCCGACCGGGCCGCCTACACGCTCGGCGAAGCTGTCGGCCTGTGGCGGGGGGCCGCGTATCTGGACCTGGACGGCTGGGAGCCCGGCCGGATCGAGGCTGCCCGGCTGGGCGAGCTTCGCCTGGAGGCGCAGGAGAGCCGGATCGAGGCCGCCCTGCAGGCGGGCCGGCACGCCGACGCGCTGGCGCCGGCACATTCCGCCGTGGCCGAGGCGCCGCTGCGGGAGCGACGCTGGGGCCTGCTCGCGCTCGCCCAGTACCGTTGCGGTCGTCAGGGCGAGGCGCTGCAAACCCTGCGGCGGGCCCGGCAGATGCTCGTCACCGAACTCGGCCTGGATCCGGGACCGGAGCTGGTCACCCTCGAGGCGGCGATTCTGCGGCAGGACCCGTCGCTCACCGTGGCACCCTCGGAGCCGGCCTCCGGCGACTGCCCGTACCTCGGCCTGGTCGGCTATGACATCGCCGATGCCGAGAGCTTCTTCGGGCGCGAATGGGAGATTGCGGACTGCGTGTCCCGGCTGACTGCCGCGGGTGTGCTCGCCGTCGTCGGACCGTCGGGGTGCGGGAAGTCCTCGCTGGTCCGCGCCGGCGTGGGGGCCGCGCTGGGCCGGTCGGGGTGCCGATCGGTGGTGATGACGCCCGGACCGCACCCGATGGCCGCGATCGCCGACCTGGAGACGGTCGGCGTGGCACTGATCGTTGACCAGTTCGAGGAAGTCTTCACCAACTGCGCCGACGCCGACGAGCGACAACGGTTCTGCGCCGACATTGCGGCTCGGGGCGCCTGGTGCCGGGTGATCATCTCGTTGCGCGCCGACCATATCGGCGCGCTGGCCGCGTATCCGGAGCTGGCCAGGATGGTCGAGCGAGGCTTGTACCTGCTCGGCCCGATGGACGCGGACGCGCTCCGGTCCGCCATCACCGGGCCGGCCGACCGCGCCGGGTTGTTGCTCGAACCGGGCCTGGTCGACCTGCTGGTGCGTGAGGTGGAGGGGGAGCCGGGTGCATTACCGCTGTTGTCGCACGCCCTGCGGCAGACCTGGGAGCGTCGCGCCGGCCGGACGCTCACCGTGGCCGCATACCAGGAGATCGGCGGTATCCGCGGGTGCGTCGCCCGGTCCGCCGAGGACCTGTACGAGTCCCTGACCGAGCCACAGCGGGACCTGTTGCGGCAGGTCATGCTCCGGTTGGTGTCGACCACCGACGACGGCGATCCGATCCGGGCCAGGGTGCCGCAACGGCTGCTGCTCGCCGATCCGGTCCGGGAGCGAATGGTGGACCGGCTGGTGCAGGCCCGGCTGGTGACCACCGACCGTGACACGGTTCAGATCGCGCATGAGTCGGTCGCGCGGGCCTGGCCGCGGCTGATCAGCTGGCTCGACGAGGATGTCGAGGGTCAGCGGGTCCTGCGTCATCTGACCGCCTCCGCGGACGCCTGGGAGGGACTGGGACGGCCGGACAGCGAGCTCTACCGTGGGATCCGCCTCGAACGGGCGCTCGACTGGCGGCGGCGCGCCGCACCGGAGCTGACGCCGGCCGAACAGGACTTCCTGGCAGCCGGTGTGGCCGGGCGCGACGCCGTCGAGTGGGAGGCCGGCCAACGGGCCCGGCAGCAGGCGCGGGTCCGGCGCCGAACCCGGGTGGTCGTCGTGGGCGTCGCTTTGCTGCTTGTAGCGGTCGCGGTCGCGGGGGCGCTCGCGGTGCACCAGCAGCGTCAACGGGAGGAGGCCGACCGGGCGGCCCTGGTGACCCAGGCCCAGCGGGTGGACGACGCCTCGCGCGCGTCACCGGAGGTCGATCGCGCCTTGCTGCTGGCGCTGGAGGCGAACCGGGTCGACAATTCGCCGCAGACCCGGGCGGTGCTGGCCGGCCTGCTGTCCGATCACCCCGCCATGATCCGCTCCCTGGTGTTGGACGACACGGTACGAACGCTGGCGGCGAGCCCGGACGGGTCGACCCTGCTGGTCGGCGAGGGCGACACCGGGACGTCGACCCTGCGCACCGACACCCTCGCCCGCACCGGCCGATCCGACGTCAACGGGTGGTCGATCTATTACCGGGCCGACGGCCGCCAGCTGCTGCTGGGCGGGAAGGGGGGCGGTGGGCTCGGCGAGGACGCCAGCACGGTCAGTGCGGCAACGAGCGGTCCCGACCTGTCCGGGCTGCAAAACCTGGGCGCCACCAGCGTTGGCGGGACTTGGGTCTTTGCGGCCGATGTCGCCTACAGCGCCGACGGTCGTCGTCTTGCCGTGTACGCGGAGGGCAGCGATGGACACACCATCACCGATACGGGGTTGCTGGTCTGGGATGTGGACGCGCTGGACCGGCCGCTTCTGGACGTCGGCGCGATCACGGCGTTCGCCACTGCCCTGAGCCCGGACGGTTCGGTGTCGTACGTGCTCACCCCGGAACCGAGGCTCCTGGCGATCGATGTGGCGTCCTCGCGCGTCGTCGTTTCGACGGATTTGCCGCCCGGCCTGGTCCCGCTGCCGCCCCAGCCCACCGCGGACGATTTTGACCGGGACCTGGCGGACACCCTGGAGGTCAGTCCCGACGGCCGCGCCGTGGCGGTGGCCGAGGGTAGCGAAGTGGTGCTGTTCGACGCCGCGGGCCTGACCGAGCGGGTCCACCTGTACGGACCCACGGACCGGGTGCGGTCGTTGCGGTTCTCGCACGATGGACGCCTACTGGCGGCCGGCTCGGACGATCACCACGTCGTCGTGTGGGACGTGGGCACCGCCGGTGTGGTCGAGCGGCTGGCCGGCCACGCCGGCGCCGTCCTCGCGGTCGAGTTCTCCCCTGACGACGCCACGCTGTTCTCCGGCGGCGAGGACCATCGGGTGCTGGTGTGGGATCTGGCGGGGCGGCGTCGGCTCATCACCCGCATCGCGAACTCGGACCCGGGCGCCGGTATGGCCACGGTCGCCCTCCCGTCACCGGACGGCCGGTCCGTCGCGTATGCCGGCGTGTCGGCGGCCGGTCCGCAGGTCCGATTCCTCGATGTCGCCACCGGGGTGTCGACGTCCGCGACGGTGGATCGGGTCGACACCCCGATCGTCGCCTGGCCCGGCTCGGACGATCAGGTTGTTCTCGTCGCCGATCACCGGGACGTCCGCGTCTGGGACAGCAGGTCCGGCCGCGCCACTGTTCATGTCGTCACGGACGCGGATGTCACCGCGCTCGCGGTGACCGGCGACGGCGGGTTCGCAGCGGTCGGGGATGCCCTCGGTAAAATCGCTCGGGTCGAGGCCGGATCGCTCGAACCCGCGGGACCGCAGGTCCCGCTCGGTCATCCGGTGGTGGCGGTCGCCGCCCTCCCGGACGGGCGTGCGGTGGTATTCCTGGATGACATGTCCTATGCGGTCGTCGATCTCGGCGATGGCGCGGTGCAGTGGCGCGACCAGGCGGGATTCAAGGCGCTGGCCGCGGCGGTGGCGCCGGACGGATCCCGGGTGGCCGTCGGCGGTCGGCTCGGCGCGGTCGGTGTGCTTGACCTCGGCACGCGGCAATGGATCGCGTCGCCCCGATCGATCGACCGCGAAAGCGTGCTGGCGGTGAGTTACGCCTCCGACGGGGCCACGTTCACCACCTCGTCGTCCGACGGGACCGTCCGACTGTGGGACGGGCGCACCGGGGGCCTGATCGCGGGGATGCGGGTGGGTGACGGAGTCTCACCCGCGATGGCCATCGACATCGCCGGGCAACCCAATGCGGTGGCGGCCACTCGCAGTGGCACCGTCTACCGTCTGGACACACGGTTCTCGACCTGGGCGGCCTTCGCCTGTGCGGTCGCCGGCCGGAACCTTTCCGCGGCGGAATGGCAGGCGGTGTTCGGCGACCGGCCGCACCACGACACGTGCCCGGTCGGGTGACCGACGCGGTCATCGACACCGGGATGGGCGTGACCGATCCCCGCGGACGCCTCTGGCGACAAACATCCTCGGGACCGATGAGTCCCACCCCGATCGGGTGTCCAATGGTTGGGCGAGTTCCGCTGGGTGGTCCTCGCCTTTCGACCGACGTCGACACCCGCCGCGCCGTGGCGGCGAAAGGAGCGTCCGATGACCGGAGTACGGGTCCTGGTCGGCACCCGCAAGGGGGCCTTCGTGCTGACCGCCGACGGCGCGCGGCGTGACTGGCAGGTCAGCGGGCCGCATTTCGCCGGCTGGGAGATCTACCACGTGGCCGGGTCACCGGCCGACCCGAACCGGCTGTACGCGTCGCAGACCAGCGGCTGGTTCGGCCAGGTGGTCCAGCGGTCCGACGACGGCGGACTCACCTGGGAACCGCAGCCCGGCACCTTCAGCTACGAGGGTGAGGTCGGCCCGCACCAGTGGTACGACGGCACGCCGCGGCCATGGGCATTCACCCGGGTCTGGCACTTCGAGCCGACGCCGGACGATCCGGACACCGTCTACGCCGGCGTGGAGGACGCCGCCCTGTTCCGCACCACCGACGGCGGAGTCAGCTGGCAGGAACTCCCGGCGCTGCGGCAGCACCGGACAGGCCCCGACTGGGCCCCTGGGGCCGGCGGAATGTGCCTGCACACCATCATTCTCGACCCGAAGCAGACAGGCAGGATGTTCGCCGCGATCTCCGCGGCCGGGGTGTTCCGCAGTGACGACGCCGGCGCGAGCTGGCGGCCGATCAACCGGGGCCTGCACTCGGAGGGCATCCCCGACCAGCAGGCCGAGGTCGGCCACTGTGTGCACCACGTCGAGCAGCACCCCGACCGACCGGAGGTGCTCTACATGCAGAAGCACTGGGACGTCATGCGCAGCGACGACGCCGGCGAATCGTGGACCGAGATCAGCGGAAACCTGCCGACGGACTTCGGCTTTCCCATCGCCGTGCATGCCCACCAACCCGAGACCGTCTATGTGCTGCCGATCACCAGCGACTCCAACCACGTGGTGATGGACGGCAAGCTGCGGGTCTACCGCAGCCGCTCCGGCGGGCACGAGTGGGAGCCGCTCACTCGTGGACTGCCGCAGCAGAACTGCTACGTCAACGTGCTGCGGGACGCGATGGCGGTCGACTCGCTCGAAGAGTGCGGCCTGTACTTCGGCACCACCGGCGGCCAGGTGTATGCGTCCGCGGACGCCGGCGACAGCTGGTCGCCGATCGTCCGCGACCTGCCCGCGGTGTTGTCGGTCGAAGTGCAGACGCTGTCATGATCAGGGTGATCCTCCCGGCGCATCTGAAGGACCTCGCCCACGTCCACGGCGAAGTGGAACTGCAGGTGGACGGCCCGGTCACCCAGCGCAGCGTGCTGGACGCGCTGGAGGCGCAACTGCCCGTGCTGATCGGCCGGGTGCGCGACCACAGCACCCAGCAGCGGCGCGGCTTCGTGCGGTACTACGCATGCCAGGAAGACCTGTCCCACGAGCCGCCGGACGACCCGCTGCCGGCGGAAGTCGCCTCCGGACGGGAACCATTCCTGATCGTAGGCTCGATGGCCGGCGGCTGATCCCTCCCGCGGGCAACGAGATCCACATTCGCAGCCTTCGTGGCTGCTGGTGTGGATGTGGGGCGGAGGCGCGCCCGGACTCGGGCCGGGCCTGCCGGTGTCTGGGCTGATCGTCTCGGCGCGGTCCGCGGCATCTCCGGCGCGAAATCGCCGAGATGATCAACGTGGCACCGACCTTCAAGGCATGTGGTCGCCGGGATTCACCTGATCCGCGCAGGTCGACTCAGCTCAGAGCAGGCGCGGCTGGTCGGCGTGGTCGTCCACGCGAGCGGCGCCGGCGGCCGTCGCCGACTCGAGCAGATGCCGCGCTCGCCGGCCCAGATCGCCCAGGTCGACCCGGCCCATCTCGGCCGCCCGGGCCAGGCGTTCGGCCAGTTCCAGGGCCTCCTCCAGGATCGCCGGGTCGGCCGCCCGCTCCTGACCCATGTCGCCCAGGATGGTGCGTTCGGTGCGGGAGGCGACGATCGGACTGCCGATGCCCTCCACCCACACCTGGGTGCGGCGGCCGTCGCCGCGATCCTCGCCGCGGATCGGCTCCAGTGCGAAGATCTTGTCCGCCCGCGCATACTTGCCGAAGCCGAGGAACACCATGTGCGGGTCGGTGGCCATGCCCCACAGTATCGGCAGCTCACCAGCCGGAACCGGGTCGGCCGCCGCCGGCGGACGCTCCACCGATCGACCGCACACTCCAAGGTCGACACAGTGGCAGCCGAGCAGCTGACGGACGACGTGTTGCCCGGCCCCGCCGAATAGTCGAGTAGTGACTTGTGTATTGTTCTGCCCACGTTGCGACCCCGGCGGCGGGCCAGCACAGTGACCGCATGACATCTCCCACTTCGACCGGGCTGACCGTGGCGGCCCAGCCCGACGTCGTGCGCCGACTGGCCGAGGAGGACGAACCCTGGCTCCGGCTCGTCGAGTTCCAGGCAGGTGACGAACCGCCGAACCGGCCGGTGGACATGTGGGTGCCCGAATACCCCGCCTCGCTGGGCCCACGGGCCTGGGCGGCCGGGCTGGCGGCATTGCCCGGGGTTCGGGTCGTGCAGTTGCTGTCGGCCGGGGTCGACCCGTGGCCTGCGCTGATCGCCGACTCGTCGGGTGACCCGGTGCTGTGCAACGGGCGCGGCGTGCACGGTGCGAGCACCGCCGAGATGGCCGTGGCCATCACCCTGGCGATGGTCCGTGACCTGCCGCGCTACGTCCGCCAGCAGGACGAAAGCGTGTGGCTGCGCAGCTCGGACCGAAGCGTCGCCGGTTCGCGTGTGCTGGTGCTGGGCGCCGGCGACATCGGCCGGCGGGTGGCTGCCGTCATGCGCTTGTTGGACGCGCGGGTGACCCTGGTGGCCCGCACGCCCAGGGACGGCGTCGTGGCCATGGACGACCTGCCCGACCTGCTGCCCCGCCAGGAAATCGTCGTCATCGCCGTCCCCAGCACGCCGGAAACGGAGCGAATGGTGGACCGGGACTTCCTCGCTGCGCTCCCGGACGGCGCGCTCGTGGTCAACATCGCCCGTGGGCAGGTGGCCGACACCGACGCACTGCTGGCCGAGTTGCGGTCCGAACGGCTCCACGCCGCCCTCGATGTCGTCGACCCGGAACCGCTGCCGGCGGAGCATCCGCTGTGGAGGGCGCCGAACCTGCTGATCACCCCGCACGTGGGTGGCGCTGCGGAGGGTTGGCTGGAGCGGGGCTGCGTGCTGGCCTTGGATCAGGCGCGGCGGCTGCACGAGGGGACCGAACTGCGCAACCAGGTCTTGCACGGGTACTGAACGGTCTGGCCGTGACCACGCTGAACAACCCTGCTCCTCCGTCGCCGGGTGGTCCGCGCCTGGTCCGTCCGTGCCTGATGGCGACCTCGCAGGCTCGGCCGACCAGGAGCGCGCTGAACAATCCGGTTCCTTCGTCACCGAATTGCTGCAGCGCCCTCCTCCTGTGCCTGATGGCGACCTCGCAGGCTCGGCCGACCAGGACATGAGCACCGTCACGCTGGGCTGGCCGCTGGCCGTCCTGCTGGTCGCGTTGACCGTGGGCGCGGCCCTGGTCGCCGGCTTCGGCGGCCTGGTGGACGGACGGTCCATCGTGATCGCCGGGGTCCGGGCGTTGCTGCAGCTGCTGGTGGTCAGCGCCGTGATTGCCGTCGTGCTGCAGTCCCGCTGGCTCACCGCCGGCTTCCTGCTTGTCATGGTCGCGGTGGCGGCCGCGACCAGCGCCCACCGGATCACCGGCTCGTGGCGGCCGCGATCGTGGATCACGGCGGTGCCGATCCTGCTCGGCGTGCTGCCGGTGCTGACCGCGATCCTGGCCAGTGGCGTCCTGCCGCCCGAGCCGGTCGCGATCCTGCCGACCGCGGGCATCCTCATCGGCGGTGCGATGACCGCGACGTCGTTGGCCGGTCGGCGGCTGGTCGAGGAACTCACGGTGCACCGCGGCACCTACGAGGCGGGACTGTCCGTCGGCCTGACCCGGCGCGACGCGGTCACCGTCGTGGCCCGGCTGGCCGCCGGGCTGGCGTTGGTGCCCGGTCTGGATCAGACCCGAACCGTGGGCCTCGTCACACTTCCCGGTGCTTTCGTGGGCATGCTCCTGGCCGGGGCGTCGCCGCTGCAGGCCGGGGCGGTCCAACTGCTGGTGTTGTTGGGCCTGCTGCTGGTGCAGGCGTTGGCCGTGGTCACCGTGGTGGAGCTGGTGTCGGCCGGCCTGTTGCCCGTCGGTGACGGGCCGCTGCCGCCCTGACCGCGGCGGCCAGTGTCGCCCTTCGGATGGTGGAACGCCCGTCGAGGGCGTCGCGTGACGGCATTGCCCCCGGAAGTGTTCCCCACAGGTCACAAACGATGGCTACTATCCGCGCTCGTGACCACATCGAGTCGACCCGCGATCGTGCCGTCCGACCTGGACGATGTCGAGCGGTTCACCAAGGAGTTCCTCAAGCGCCTGCAGTTCGGGCAGGGGGTCGTGTTGGCCCGCGCCACGCGCAACGACCTGTATTACGCCCTGGCCCGCACCGTCCGCCAGCAGCTGATGGCCCGCTGGCTGGAAACGGTGCAGCGGCAGATGCAGGCCAAGGCCAGGGTGGTCGTGTATCTGTCCGCCGAGTACCTGCTGGGCCGGCAGTTGGACAACGCCCTGCTCGCCTCGGGCCTGACCGATACGGCCGAGGAAGCCATCGGGGGCCTTGGCCTGGACATGCAGGCGATCCGGGACACCGAGACCGAACCGGGTCTGGGCAACGGTGGCCTCGGCCGGCTCGCCGCCTGCTTCATCGACTCCCTGGCCACTCTGCGGATTCCGGCGATCGGCTACGGCATCCGTTACGAGTACGGAATCTTCCGGCAGACCTTCGAGGACGGTCACCAGGTCGAGCAACCCGACTCCTGGCTCACCCTCGGCTCGCCCTGGGAGTTCCCGCATCCGGAGATGGGGGTCAAGGTCCGCTTCGCCGGCCACACCGAGAAGTACCTGGACGAGGACGGCCAGGAGCGAACCCGGTGGAACCCCGACTGGGAGGTCGTCGGGGTCCCCTACAACTACATGGTCCCCGGTTACCGCACCGGCAACGTGAACACCCTGCGGCTCTGGAGCGCCCGTGCCACCCAGGCCTTCGACCTGCACGTGTTCAACAACGGCGACTACCTGCAGGCGGTCCGCGCCCAGGCTTTCGCGGAGAACATCAGCAAGGTGCTCTACCCCGAGGACTCCACCCCGCAGGGCAAGGAACTGCGGCTGCAGCAGCAGTACTTCTTCGCGGCGTGCTCGCTTCGCGACTTCCTGGACAACGTCATGCCGCCCGGGTTCGACGTGCGCAAGCTGCCCGAGCGGGTGATCTTCCAGCTCAACGACACCCACCCGGTGATCGCGATCCCCGAGCTGATGCGGATCCTGGTCGATGAGAAGGACATCCCCTGGGACGAGGCGCTGGACATCTGCCGCAAGTGCTTCGCCTATACCTGCCACACCCTGCTGCCCGAGGCGCTCGAGGTGTGGCCCGTCGAGCTGCTCGGCCGGCTGCTGCCACGTCACCTGGAGATCATCTTCCGGATCAACGACGACTTCCTGGCCGAGCTGCGGGCGGCCTTCCCGGACGACGAACTGCGCATTCGCAGCATGTCGATCATCCAGGAGCACCCGGAACGGGCGGTCCGGATGGCGTACCTGGCCACCGTCGTCGGGGCCAAGGTCAACGGCGTGGCCGAGCTGCACAGCCAGCTGCTGCGGGACAAGGTGCTGACCGACTTCTCGGCCTACTGGCCGGACAAGTTCACCAACGTGACCAACGGCGTCACCCCCCGCCGGTTCATCGGCCTGGCAAACCCGGCGTTGACCGAATTGATCACCGACACCATCGGGGATGGCTGGCTGCGCGATCTGGGCCGGCTGGCCGAGCTCGAGCCGCATGCCGACGACCCTGCCTTCCTGGATGCCTTCGCGGCGATCAAGGCCGGCAACCGCAAGCGCCTGGCCGACCTGCTCGGCCGGCGCGACGGGATCGTGCTGCCCCAGGACGCGATGTACGACGTCATGGTCAAGCGGCTGCACGAGTACAAACGGCAGACCCTCAAGCTGCTGCACGTGGTCACGCTCTACCAGCGACTCCAGGCCAACCCGGAACTGGACATCGTGCCCCGGGTGTTCATCTTCGGAGCCAAGGCCGCCCCCGGCTACTGGATCGCCAAGCAGACGATCGCCCTGATCAATGCGGTCGGCAGGGTCATCGACAACGACCCGATCGTGGCCGGCCGGCTCAAGGTCGCCTTCCCGGCGAACTACAACGTCACACTGGCCGAGACGTTGATCCCGGCCGCCGACCTGTCCGAGCAGATCTCGCTGGCCGGGAAGGAGGCGTCCGGCACCGGGAACATGAAGCTGGCCCTGAACGGCGCCCTGACCATCGGCACCCTCGACGGCGCGAATGTGGAGATCCTGCAGGCCGTCGGCGAGCAGAACTTCTTCCTGTGCGGGCTCACCGAGCCAGAGGTGCAGGCGGTCTACGAGTCCGGGTACCAGCCGCGGGAGTATTTCCAGACCAACCCGTCCCTGCGCAAGGCGCTCGGCGCGATCGCCTCCGGCGCGTTCTCCGACGGGAACCGGGAGGCGTTTGCGCCGATCGTGGACTCGCTGCTGCACGAGGACCGGTTCCTGGCGCTGGCCGACTACCAGAGCTACATCGAGGCGCAGGACCGGGTGGATCTGGCCTATCAGAACCAGCGGGCCTGGAACCGCAGCGCCGTGCTGAACGTGGCCCGGTGCGGGTTTTTCTCCAGCGACCGGTCGATCCAGGACTACCTCGACCGAATCTGGAACGCCGCACCGGTCGAGGTCGACTGATTCCGCATCGGCCAGGCCTTGACCTGTGACCTGGCCCGGACGAGGCCGGCTCCCCGGCCGGACCAATGCCGGTGGCACGCCCCCAGGTTTCCCGTCCGGGCCTCCACCGGGCGGCCGGGCTGGATAGCCTGAGTCATGCGCCGGAGACGAACGCCCCCGACCACCCCCCGTCGACACCTGGCCACGATGGCCGCCGCGGCCACCATCGCCCTGGTGGTGCTGACCGGCTGCGGCTCCGGCGGCTCGACCACCCAATCGTCGGCGACCTCGACGAGCGCGGCCCCGGTCACGGTCGCCGGCAGCGTGGTGAGCACCGCCGGCTCGTCGAACGAGGCCCAGATCGCGGTACCCGAGGCGGTGGCCGCCGAGTGGACGGCTCTGGGCGGGGACAACGGTGTCGAGTGGGTGGCGGTGGCCGGTGACGGCACCACCACCACCGAACCCGTCGGCTTCGCCGCAAATGGCGCCACCGCGACGTTCGCCGAACAGATGAACGCCCTGCAGGCACTGGCGCCCGGACGCGACGCGCTGGTCGGGCTCGATGCCATCGCCTCGCCCGCCGGCTCGCCGGTCTGGGTGTTCTCGCCCCTGCTCGATACCCAGGGCGCCCTGGACATGAACCTGCTGGCATTCGACCAGTCGCCGCCCGACGTGGTGGCCGCGGTGCAGGCGGCCGGCGCCCTGCCCGACCTGACCGGGCGCGAGGTCACGTTCGTGGTCACCCCCGTCGCCGGTGCGCAGAACGCGCTGTCGGACGTCCAGGTCGGCTACCAGCACGCGATCTGGGAGGGGGTGGCCACGGCCGCGGGGGCGTCCAAGGTGACCTTCTTCGACGGCACCGGGACCGGCGCGGGAAGCGGGACCATTCCGGTCGTCGCGACCCCGGACCCGTCGGACAAGATCAGCTCCGAGGGCTCCGGGCCGACCCGGACCTGCACGCTGCCGACGCCGGCGCTGTTCCTGCCCAACGAGGCGGCGCTCATCGACAAGGCGGCGACTCTGACCGCGCTCGGTGACTGCGTGGGAACCGTCGACCCGAGCACGAAGATCACCGTCCAGGGCCACACCGCCGCGGTGCCGGGTGGTGATCCGCAGGGCGCGGTCGACCTGTCCACCCAGCGCGCGACCGAGGTGGCCGTTCTGTTGCAGGAGGTGGGTGTGCCGGCCGAGAACATCACCTCGGTCACCGGGGTGGGCGATGCGGCTCCCCTGGTCCAGCCGGCGAGCGATCCGGGTAATCGCGCGGTGGTGGTGACATTCACCTCGAGCGCATGACGACGGAATCATCGGAATCGTCCCGGATTGAGTGCGGTCCGGGCGTTGTATTCGGGCGCATGAGGTCGTCGCTTCGTGGACCGGTGATCTAACCCCGGGGGCAGCCGGTGATGGGCTTCCGTCCTCTGTCCCACTGATTCGCTCGTTCGGCCCTGCGCCACTCACGTCACGTGACGGCCCGAAGCGAGGCGTACCACCGAGAGGCTGATTCTCGGCGACGTTGCGGCCCGGACGAGCGACCGGGGAACGTGCGGCTGCATATTATCGGCGCCGGCCCTCGGGGCCGTCGCTGCAAAACATGCACCACGGTCCCAATGGAGGGAAGAATCGTGCCGACGATTTCGACAGCAGGCCGGTGTTCCGCGATGGGTGCGGGGGTCCGGCTCCCGATGCCGGTACGGGCCGGCCGTCGACCGACCCGAACGGCCTGATGCGATACCCGCCCGTCGGAGCCGGAGCAGGTGCTGCCGCCGGCGGTCCGGCCCGGACCTCGGCCGATCGACCGGCGGCCCGACATCCTGCCGCCGCCCGCCGAACCGGCCCCACCGGAACCGGCCCCACCGGAACCGGCCCCACCGGAACCGGTGCCACCCGGACCGCGACCCGGCCGGGCGATCGGCCGGGCGATCGGCCGGACCGGACCGCCCGGCCGGACCGGCCGCCCAACCGAGCGCAAGCGGGCGGGCCCGTCGGACGGTCACCGGCCACCGGACCCGGTCGGCGCCGGGTCCCGCTGCGCCTGGCGATCGCGCTGCTGCTCACCGTGGGTGCGGTGGTCCTGCTCGGTTCGACCGACGATGCGGCGGAGTCGGCCGAGCAGGGCGGCGCCCTGTGCACATCGAGCGCACCGGTCGCCGACCTGAGCCCGGTGCAGAGCCGCAACGCCCGGATCGTCGTCGGGGTGGCCCGGCAACGCGGCCTGGATCGGGCGGCCGCGGAGATCGCGGTGTCGACCGCGCTCGCCGAGACGGGCCTGATCAACTTCGCCAACGACGGGTCATCCGAGCTGTTCGCCTCGGAGATCGACCGCCCGCTGAGCGATATCGAGCGGGCGGTGGCCCGGCGCTCCCTGGACTATCCGCACGACGAGGTCGGTAACAACCTGGACTCCATCGGTCTGTTCCAGCAGCGCCCGACCACCGGCTGGGGGGCGCCGGAGAAGTTGATCGACCCCGCAGCGGCGACCGGAATGTTCTACGACAAGCTGGTCCGGATCCCGGACTGGACGGCCGGGGTGCCCTGGCAGATCGCCCAGAAGGTCCAGAGTTCGCCGTCGGCCAACGGAGGGATCTACCAGGCCTCGTATGCGCGGGCGGTCGGCGTCGTCGACGCACTCTGGACGGAGGCGGACTGCCCGGCGGCATGACCCGGCCATGGACGAAGCGGCCCGCCGGTCGCGGGCCGCTGTCGTCATCGCGGGATCCTCAGCCGCGGACGAGGGACTTGTTCGGGAGCACCGGCCGACCGAAAACCGAGCTGAGCACCCCGGCCAGGCACAGGTACCAGGCCATGGCCCCGGCCAGCAGGCCGGCCCAGCCGCCGGCCCGGGTGAGCGCGGTGACGCCGCCCAGCGCCCCGAAGGCGAGCAGGAAGAACGCCACCACGACAACGGCGAACAGGGTCGCCAGCACCGCGGTGGTGCGCAACGAGGCGACGAACATCAGCGCGGTGAAGATGCCCCAGCAGATCAGGAACCAGCCGGCGGCGACGCCGTGCTGCTCGTGCGGGATGCCCTCGGCGTAGAAGGTCAGGTAGGCCCAGAACGACAGCCAGAACGCGCCGTACGAGGAGAACACAGTGGCGCCGAACACGTTGCCCTTCTTGAACTCCCACATACCGGCCAGCAGCTGGGCGGCGCCACCGTAGGCCAGGGCTACGCCGAGCACCACCGGCTCGGCCGAAACCGGCATCAGGCCGGAGTTGGCCAGGCTGAGCAGGAAGGTGGTCAGCGCGAAGGCGGCCAGTCCCAGCGGGGCGGGGTCGGCGATCAGCTGGACCTGGGCCGAGGCCATCTCCCGGGCCTGGGCGACCCGGCCGGCCGTGGGGTCACCCAGGTCCGGGAGCAGGTCGGACTCGATGCGGTCGGCGGTAGCGGTCATGGTGGTTCTCCTCTGCGGTCAGGGGTTGGTTGGGGGGTGTTGGCGGCTGGGGTGACGAGGCTTCGGGCACGGCAGCACCCGGTGTCGCGCGGATCAACGACGCCGGCGCGGATCAACTCGCCGCGAATGTGACGGATGTGACCGGAGTTGACCACTTCATCGACGCCGGCCGGGATGGTCTAGCGAGCGGCGGGGACCGGGACCGGTGTGGACCCGGTCGATCGGAGCTCGTTCTTGCGGATCTTGCCGGTGGCGGTGCGGGGCAGGACGTCCACGAAGACCACCTCGTCCGGCACTTTGTACCGGGCGATCAGCCCCCGCACGTGCTCGAGCACGTCACCGGAGGTGACCTCGGAGCCGGGACGGACGACGACGAACGCCCGCGGGCGCTCGCCCCACTTGACGGAGGGCATGCCGATCACCGCGGCCTCGGCGACCGCCGGGTGGGACAGCACCGCGTTCTCCACCTCGATGGTCGAGATGTTCTCGCCGCCGGAGATGATGATGTCCTTGGCCCGGTCCTTGAGCTCGATGTAGCCGTCCGGGTGCATGACGCCCAGGTCGCCGCTGTGGAACCAGCCGCCCCGGAACGCCTGCTCGGTCGCCGCCGGATCCTTGAAGTAGCCGGCCATCACGTTGTTGCCGCGCAACACGATCTCGCCGATCGTCCGGCCGTCGGGGGCGACGTCGACCATGTTGTCGTCGACCACCCGGGCCGACTCGGCCTGCAGCATCCCGACGCCCTGCCGGGACAGCTTCCGCGCCCGGTCCGCGGAGGGCAGGTCGTCCCATTCGCGCTTGTACTCGCAGATGGTGAACGGCCCGTACACCTCGGTCAGGCCGTACACGTGCACCACCGTGACGCCGAGCCGGTCCAGCTGTTCGATGACCGTCGGCGACGGCGGGGCGCCGGCAGTGGTGATCCGCATCGGCCGCTGCAGTCCATGGGCCTGCGGCGCGTCGGCGATGGTGCTGCACACGGTGGGCGCGCCGCACAGGTTGGTGACCCCGAGGTCGTCGATCGCCGCCCAGATCGCGTCGGCCCGGACCGCGCGCAGGGCGACATGGGTGGCGCCGGCCCCGGTCACCGCCCATGGGGTGCACCAGCCGTTGCAGTGGAACATCGGCAGCGTCCACAGGTAGACCGAGTCGCTGGTGAAGTGGTTGTGGAAGATCTCGCCGAACGAGTTCAAGTACGCGCCGCGGTGGGTGTACATGACGCCCTTGGGCTTGCCGGTGGTGCCGGAGGTGTAGTTGATGGTGATCACAGTGCGCTCGTCCTCGACGGTCCACGGCAACGGTGCCGCGGTCGGGTCCGCATCGGCGAGGAAGTCGTCGAACGTCTGCTGGCCGACATCGGTTCCGCTGGACGCGAGACCGAATTCGGCGTCGGCGATCTCGATCACACCCGTGAGATGGGTGGAGGCCTCGAAGGAGTTGCCGACGGTGCCGACGAGCTCCGCGTCGACGAACAACAACTTGGCCTCGGAATGGTTGAGGATGTAGTCGATCTCGGCCTTGGCCAGGCGGGAATTCAGGGCCACCAGCACCCCTCCGGCCAAGGGCACCGCGAAGTGTGCGATCAGCATCTCGGGCACGTTCGGGGACAGAAACACGACCCGATCACCGGGCTCGATCCGGGGCTTCAGGGCGCGGGCGAAACGTTGTGCGGTGTCAGCGAACTCGGCGTAGGTATAGCGCCGGGCGCCGTAGACGATGGCCTCCTTGCCCGGGTAGACCTCGGCCGAGCGCTGCAGGAAGCGCAGCGGGGTGAGCGGCGAATCGTTGGCTGAGCTGATCATTCTCCGGACTCCTTCGTCAGGGCTGGGGTCGGGTCGCGGTCGGGTCGTGGTCGGGTCGCGCGGATGAAGTGGTTGACAGCTTTCACGTGTGTCACATTCGACGCCAGATGATCCGTGCCGGGTAGTTGATCCGCGGGTGGCTGGGCGTTGTCGGTCGGGCGTGGGTTGCCGGCCGGGGCGGGGCGACCCGGCTCAGGCGAAGGCGCTGATGCCGGTCAGGTCACGGCCGATGAGCAGGGCCTGGATGCTCTCGGTGCCCTCGTAGGTGTGCAGCGACTCGATGTCGGCCATGTGCCGGATGACGTGGTTCTCCAGCAGGATCCCGTTGCCGCCCAGCATGTCCCGGGCCATCGCTGCCATTTCCCGGGCGCCGCGGGTGTTGTTGTACTTGGCCAGGGCCGCCTGGGTCGGGGTCAGGGCGCCGGCCTGGTCGAGAGTGGCCAGGTGCCGGCAGGTCAGCTGCATGGTGGTCAGGGTCGCCAGCATCCGGGTCAACCGCTCCTGCACCAATTGGAACGAGGCCAGGGTCTTGCCGAACTGCACCCGGTCCCGGGCATAGGTCAGCGAGGCCTCGAACACCGCGGTGGCGTGGCCGAGCGCGGCCCAGGCGACACCCAGCCGGGTGGCCAGCAGTACCTTGGCGGCGGACTTGAAACTCTCCGTGCCCGGCAGTATCGCGTCGAGCGGCACCCGGACGTTCGTCAGCGTGATGTGCGCCTGGTGGATTGCCCGCAGCGAGGCCTTTCCCAGGATGGTCTCCCCCCGGTAGCCTGGCGCCGTCTGCTCGACCAGGAAACCACGGACCTGCCCGGCCTCGTCGCGCGCCCACACCACGGTGACGTCGCCGACGGAACCGTTGCCGATCCACTTCTTCTCGCCGTTGATCACCCAGGAGTCGCCGTCGCGCACGGCGGTCGTCTCCAGCGCGACCGAGTCCGAACCGTGCGCAGGCTCGGTGAGCGCGAACGCGCCCAGCTTCTCGCCGCAGGCCAGCGGGACCAGCCACGTCGCCTTCTGCTCGTCGCTGCCGAAGTATGCGATCGACCGCAGCGCCAGACCGCCCTGGACGGCGATCACGGTTCCCATCGACCCGTCACCGCGGGAGATCTCCATGTTGACCAGGCCGGCGGCCAGGGGTGACATCGGGGTGAGACCGGGTCCCGCGACACCGTCCGTCAGCAGGTCCAGTTCGCCCAGCCTGCGCGCCAGGTGGAGCGGGTACTCGGCCCTGTCCCAGGCCTCGTTCACCTCGTCGAGGGTCTCCTCGGCGAACGTGCGCGCCCGCTTCCAGAACAGCCGGTCGGCCTCGGGCACGTTGCGGAAGACGGCGTAGTAGTCGGTGTCCAGGGCGGTGCTGAGGTCGGGGGTGATCGGGGCGTCGGGCATGACTCGATCCTCATCGTTGAGAGTGAAGGGGTGTCGCCAACCGGGTGAACTGGGTCTGCAGCGCGATGCAGTAGATCCTGACTGATACTCAGTCCCAGCACAATGGAATTGAGTGCCATGTGACGCATGCCATCGCGGCCGCCCGGTGGACCGCCCGACCGCATCGCTCCCAGATCCACCTGAGCAGCCTTCATCGACTGCTGGTGCGGATCTCGGAGCCGGCCGTCTCGGTACGCTCTCGCCTCGGCGGAATGCGGGTCAAGTGCGTTCCGCCAGTTCCGGGCCACCAACGCGGCCAATCTCCAACTCGCGCTCGAACTCGCGGGGCGGGCCCGATCGACCGGGGTGACATCCAACGCCGATGCACTCGCTGCTCGGCGTCGGCGCACTTTGACGGTCGGCGCGCGGACGGGGTCCCGGCACGCTTGAATTGTCCAGGCGACGACGCCGCGGTCTGACGGGATCGCTCTTCGGGAGTCGCCCAGACCGTCAGCAGGCCAGCAGCTCGGCCGTGCAACCCCCGGCCTCGATGCAATCGGCGCGGAAGCGCACCCCGTTCACCGACCCGTCGGTCGGCGGGAGCGTCGGATCCGCGGACGGCTCGGTGCTCCAGTCGACCGAAATCGGTTCGGTGGCAATGTATCCGCCCATGGTGCCGCAGCCCGTGTTGGCCTTGTGCGAACCCGGCGCACCCACATGACCGCGACCTCCCCCGGCCTGAGCCCCGACCCGATACCTTTAGTCGTCGCTCGGGCAACGGACGACCAGAGTCGTTGGACCCGTCGGTGGAGGCCCGCTCAAGCCCGGGCCGGTCCGTTCCGCGCCCGTGGGCGCGCTAGGGCCGACGTCGAGCTGCCGGGAAAACCGCTGCGGTGCTTGCGGTCCGGCACCGCTCGGTCGATGTCCCGCGGTGACGGGTTCCGGTCAGTCCTCGGCGACGGCGCGGACCCGGAATGCCTCGGTGACGGCGAAGCGCCGGTGCGCCCGGCGGTCGCTCGCGGTGAAACACTCGACGACCAGCGACATCGGCACCACCTCCGGACGGTCCGCCCGGTAGGTCCGCCCCTCGTGCACGATCGTCGCCTGACCACTGGCCAGTACGTTCCGGGCCCAGTCCACGCCGGAGCCGTAGACGAGTGCGATCACGAAGCCTTCGCCCGTCGGCACCGCGCCGACCGGGGTGGCGTAGGGGCGACCGGACCGACGGCCGGTGTGCCGCAGCATGGACGCGGATGCTCCCGGTTTGCCGGCCGATCGTCGCTGCTGGGGGTTGATCACGGCGCGATTGACCCGGCGTTGCAGGACAACGACCCACGAGTCCTTTTGTCGCATGCCGCGCAACCACAGCAGCATCACGGCCAGCGCGATGGCGGCAAGGACGCCCAGGGCGGTCGGCGCACGACGCATCCGTCACTCCCGTCGAAGGCCACGAACCAAGCCGCGGCTCGAGTTGACCCTCACCATTTCACCTCGACCTCGGTGCCGACCAGGACTGCGACCACGAGGGCGTGGTCCGGCAACAGTTGCGCGCGTGCTACCTTTGCATGCGTGAGTGTGATCCGCGCCCAGGAACTGCTGGACGTCCTCGAGGCGTTCGTCGGACACCTGCACTGCGGGGCGCAGAGCGCGGGCATCGACGCCCTGCTCTCGGCCGACCTGACGTTCTCGCAGATGCGGACGCTATTGACGTTGACCCAGCATCCCGAACCGGCCCCGATCAACGAGATCGCCGGTCGGCTCGGGCTCTCCGTCGCCGCCGCCGGACGCAACGTCGACCAACTGGTGCGCACCGGTCTGGTCGACCGGATCGAGGACCCGCTCGATCGGCGGATCAAGCGGATCTCGTTGAGTGGATCGGGATTCGAGCTGATCGCCACCTTCAAGGACGGTCAACGACGGGCCGCGCTGAACCTGCTGTCCGGGATGGACGACCAGGATGCGCGGCGGCTGATCGAGGCGCTGCGCCCGATCCTCGCGAAACTCGGTTGCACCGGCCGAGCCACTGCAGAAACCTCAGACCAACAAGAACAAGCCCACCACTCGCATCGTCAGGAGATCCCTGCATGAGTAAGCACGCCGCGCCCGAACCGGGCGCGCAGACCGAGAGCCCACCGGGCTTGGCGCCGGCCAGGCACGCCGTGCCGGACCCCGGGGCGCCGGTTCACGACGACGACAAGCTCGACGGCACTGTCTGGCGGATCGCCGGCGTCGTCGTGCTCGGCGCGATCATGTCGATCCTGGACGTGACCGTCGTCAGCGTCGCGCTGCCCACCTTCCAGAGCACCTTCGACGCCAGCTACGCCACCGTCGCCTGGACGATGACGGGCTACACCCTGGCGCTGGCCACCGTCATTCCGCTGACCGGCTGGGCGGCCGACCGCTTCGGCACCAAGCGGCTATACATGCTGGCGTTGACCCTGTTCCTGCTCGGCTCGATCGCCTGCGGCCTGGCCTGGAGCATCGGGTCCCTGATCACCTTCCGGGTGTTGCAGGGCCTGGGCGGCGGCATGCTGATGCCGCTGGGCATGACGATCATGACCCACGCCGCCGGGCCGCACCGGATCGGCCGGGTGATGGCCGTGCTGGGCGTGCCGATGCTGCTCGGCCCGATCTTCGGCCCCATCCTGGGTGGCTGGCTCATCGAGACCGCCAGCTGGCACTGGATCTTCTTCATCAACGTGCCCATCGGCATCGTCGCGCTGATCGCCGCCTGGCGGGTGCTGGCCAAGGACGAGC
>Ga0164241_10001745_pt1 | contig 25579 bp, 24 predicted proteins | sample OricomyardsoilBY_FD_108780 | JGI IMG/M metagenome (GOLD analysis project Ga0164241, IMG submission 108780) | Backyard soil microbial communities from Emeryville, California, USA - Original compost - Back yard soil (BY) | ecosystem: Environmental > Terrestrial > Soil > Unclassified | place: USA... | reverse complement strand
TAGTCCACAGTACAACGCCACGCGTCGTAGCTCGACCATGGCGAACACGCTCGACCGCTATGAATGGGCGTCGCCCAGGGCTCGGCCCCCATCGACGCGTATCGGATCCGATGCTCAGTGCCGCGTCGCGACGCAGTCTCTGACACGCGGCGCCAGGGCACATCGATTGCAGCGTGCATCCACATGGTCACCAACCAAACGCACACGGCGAAAGACGATCCGAAGAACGCACGTCTCTCGGAGCGCCTCCATGCAGTGAAGCCGGATGACGCGGCCACGCTTCGGATGAGCGAAGTCGAGGTCGACTTCGACGACGATCTCTACGCCGACGTGCCCTGCACCGATTGAGCGACGCGCCGACCTCACGCGCTGCGTGAGGCGGGATCAGGCGCGGTCGTAGGCCGCGATGACCTCAGGGGGAGCCTGGACGAGCTCGATGAGGACGCCCTCGCCCCCGCGCGGGCTCACGTCGTTTCCTTTCGGGTGGATGAAGCAGACGTCGTGACCCGAGGCCCCACGCCGGACACCGCCTGGCGTGAAGCGGACGCCCTGCTCGGTGAGCCACGCGACAGCCGCGGCAAGGTCGTCGATCCAAACGCCGATGTGGTTGAGCGGCGGCTCGTGGACGCGAGGCTTCTTGGACGCGTCGAGGGGCTGCATGAGGTCGATCTCGATCGCGCCGAGGCCGCGACCCAGCGAGAGGATGTCCTCGTCGACGTTCTCGCGCTCGCTCTTGAAGTTGCCGGTCGCACCGACGCCGAGCAGGTCGACCCAGAGTGAACGCAGTCGACTCTTGTCCTCGCCGCCGATCGCGATCTGCTGAAGGCCGAGTACTCGGAAGGGGCGGTCGCTCATGGTGAGCGCTTCGTATCACGACCCGCGCGCGCCGAGACGGCGTCGTCAGTCGTCGTCCTTCGCGGTCGAGAAGCAGGCGGTGCGCTGGGCGTCGTTCGGGCGACCAACGCCGAGCTCGGCCCGGCGCGCCATGAGCTCGGCGTTGAAGTGTCTGCACGCGTCTCCGGCGCGCCAGGTCGTCGAGTCCGGCGCTTCGCCTAGCATTCGCGAGAGAAGCTTGCGCGCGTTGTAGGAGACGGGGCTCACGTCCGCGGTCGCGCGCACCAGCTCCCAGCCGAAGCGTCGGTCGAGCGCCTGGATTCGATAGCCCCGCGCCCCGAAGCCATTCACGAGCCACGCGTCGCGCGGCGCCGTCCCCATCGTCTTCATGAGCTTCACGTAGATCGACGCGGCACCGGTGATCGCGGCGTCGTCCGCGAGATCTTTCGGCGGCGGATGGTTCGTGATCGCGCCGAGCGCCATGAGCGCGTCCTTCGCGAGCGACGGGTCTCGAGGATCGACGAGCGTCACCAGCGCAGCGACCGGCTCGAGTCTGTCGGCGCGCGCCGCTGCGCGCACCGCGATCGTGCGCAGCGTCGCACGATCGAGCAGTGCCGTCGGATCGACGATCGGCGGCGCGAGCATGCGAAGCGGCCCCGCTAGATCGTCCGGGCAGGTCGGGGGCAGCATCGACGGATCCGGCGTGCTCGCACCGAAAGGGTCGATCGCGATGAGATCCCGAAGGAGGGCGCCGGCTTCGCTGCCTCCGAGCGTGGCTGCGCCTTCGAGCATCGCAGCGGCTGCCGCCGGCTCGCGCTCGTCGCGAAAGCGCGCGACGAGCACGGCGGCATCCTTCTCGTCCCCCAGCGCCGCGAGCGAGGCCGCTGCCGCGGCGCGAACGGACGCGTCGGGATCCTCGAGACGCTTCGCGATGAGCTTGCGATCGGCGGCCTCGCCGATCATGCCGAGACGCAGCGTCGCGTGTCGCCTGGCGTCTGCGCGCGGATCCTCGAGGAGCCGTCGCGCGTGCTCCGCCGCAGAGAGCCTCGCTTCGATTCGCGCGCCTGAAGCTGCGTCAGCGGGCCCGGTGTCGACGCATCCACACCCAGCGTCGGTCACGCTGCAGTGGATGCGTACGTGAAGATGGTCGTCGTGCGGTGCGGCTCCGCGCGGTTGTCGCAAGAGGTTCGCGGCGCGCTCGACGATCGAGGGCGGCGCGCCGAGGAGCTTCGCTTGCTCGAGGATCTTCTTCCGAAGAGGCTCGCTGATGAAGAGGTACTGAATGTCGACGCCCCGCGTCTCGACCATCGCTCGGACGATGATCCACATGCGTCGCGCGTCGAGCCGCAGCGTGCCGTCCTTCGAGACGCCGGTCTTCCCGAGGGGAACGAGATCCGGAGGGTCGACAGGTGTGCCGTTCGCGCTCACGTAGGCGAACGCGACGTCCGCATCGCGACCCGCGTTGTGACTGACGGACCACGGGATGTCGCCGCCTTCGCGACGCCCCAGGTTGCCGACCCAGAGCTGCGTCTTGGTTTCTTCGTGGAGCACGTGCGCGGCGTGCGTGAGGAGCTCGACGAGCGCTGCGGTCCCGTAGCGAAGATCGCGCGCCTTTTGCTTCGGCAATATCGAGAGCTCTTCGGACTCGACGAGCTCTCGCGCACCGACGAGTCGACCGTGCGACGTGTCGCCGACCGACACGCTGACGTCGGTCGGCTCTCCGTCCAGGAAGGGCAGCTCGAGCGGGCGCGACGGGCCCACCGACGCGGTCGGGTCGGGCTCCGGGAGATCGACGATCGTCGTCGCCGCTGGGGGCGCGTTCGCGACGACGCGCTCGCTCGGAGGCGCGCTGCACGCCGCGGCGAGCACGAGGCTCGCCGACCAGACGCGATGCCATCGTCGGGGACGCATCCCGAGGGCGTGGCGAGTCGCTGACAGGAGGGCGCGCATCGAAGAGGTCGGAGCATACGGACCCGCCGGCGACGCGCAAAAAACAACGACGCTTCGAACGCGGCTCGCGTGGCGCCGCGGCCCCATGCGGAGTAGGCTCGCCGCCGCTTCCACGGAGGATCCCATGACGAGCTTTGCCCGCGTTTCAACCTTGTTCCTGGTTGCTGGTGCTTCGGTCGCGTTCGCCGCGGGTTGCGGCGATAGCGGGACCTCGACGAGCGGGGGCGGCGGCGATCAAGGGGGCGGCGGAACCGGTGGCGCGACGACCACGAGCACTGGCGGCGCCGGTGGCGGCGGTCCGGAGTGCAACCCGCCCTCGTCCAACCCCGGAGCGAAAGACGACGTCATGGTCGACAGCGTCATCGCGCAAGCACGCGACGAATCCGGTTCGCTCATCCAGGACGTCGATCTGCAGCTCTGCGGCACGAACGGCTGCCTCTACGCGAAGACGAACATGCTCGGACAGGCGTCGTTCACGAACAACCTGACGTCGCCCACGATGGATCGTCCGCTCTTCAAGCCGGGCGACTCGCTGGTCTACGGCAAGATTGGCTACCACTACACCGAGGGCGCGCCTTCGCCGCTCCCCGGTATCTTCCCGAAGATGGTCGACAGCGCGAAGGGCTTCACCGCCGGCGGGTCGGTCAGCGCTAGCGGCGCGACCATCGCGCTCGACGCGGCCGGCGTCTTCGTCGTCGACGATCTCATCTACGACGAGGCGGCGAAGCAGACGTTCCGCGCCGCAAAGGTCGAAGCCGCGGATGTGGACGCGGCGACCGAGACGACAGGTTTCGCGATGGTCTACGCGCTCGGTCCTGTCGATACGTTGTTCTGCCCGCCGGCGAAGCTCACGGTCGACAACTACGCGGCCCTTCCGTCCGGTACCGCGGTCGAGTTCTGGGGACAGACGCTCGCCATCGGCGAGGAGTTCGGCGGCTACGGCGAGTGGGTGAAGCTCTCCGATGGCGCCGTGAGCGCCGACGGAACGACCGTGAGCACCGCGGACGACGGGGGCCTCGCGGTCCTGACGACCGTCGCGATCAAGGCGCTTTGATTCGAGCAGCGTCCGTGCGCGTCGCGAACGGCGGCGCGTGCGGCGACTCTTCGACGCGTCTCGCGAGCTCGCGCAGGTAACGCGTCCGCGGCCAAAACTCCGCGCCAAAGCGCTCGAGGTGCTCGGTGTGGACCTGGCAGTCGACGAGCGTGACGCCGGCCTGATCCAGCGCCTCTACCATCGTCACGAACGCGATCTTCGACGCGTCTGGTGCGCGTGCGAATATCGACTCTCCGAAGAACACGGTGCCGAGACTGACGCCATAGAGGCCGCCGACGAGACGTCCCGTTTCGTCGAACGCCTCTGCGCTGTGCGCGACGCCGAGCTCGAAGAGTCGCACGTAGGCCGCCGTCATCTCGTCCGTGATCCAAGTGCCACGTTGTCCGGGACGCTTCGTCTCGCCGCAGGCGCGGATCACGTCTTCGAATCGCGTGTCGAAGCGGATCGAATAGAGCTCGCGCTTTCGTTGCTTGGCGAGGCTCTTCGGCACGTGAAGCTGGCTCGTGACGAGGACGTACCGCGGATCGGGGCTATGCCAGAGGATCGGCAGACCCTCGTCGTACCAGGGGAAAATGCCCGACCGATATGCGAGGACGAGGCGCTCGGGGGACAGGTCCCCACCCACCGCGAGCAGCCCGTTGTCGTTCGCGAGCGACGGTGGCGGAAAGACGAGCTTCGAATCGAGACGAAAGACCGGCACGGATCACCGAGGTGCGAGGGCCGCGGCGTCAGTAGCCGGCGCGCGGCTTCTTGATCGTCGGGATCGGCTGCGCGATCGTCGGCTGGGTCGGTGCGGTGAAGGTGGGCCGCGCGGTCTCTATGGGCGCCGCGGCGGACGCGCTGGTCTGGGGCGCCGCCGAGTCGGCCGCGTCCGCCGAGGTCGCCGCGTCGGCCGTCTCTGTCGGTGTCGCCGTCGGCGTCGCCGTCTCGACCGCGGTCGGCGTGGAGGTGGCGGCCGCGGCAGGCTTGGCCGTCGGCGACGAGCCCGCGCCGCCCACGAAGCCGCCTGCGAAGACGACGATCCCTGCTGCCACCACCGCGAATCCGACCAACCCGAGCACGAGCGGGAGCTTGGACCGCTTCGACTCGGGGGCGCCGGTCGTCACGGAGAACGGCGTTCCTGATTGTGACGCCGTCCCGAACTGCGGCTGCGAGCTCGAGCCGAACTGCGGCTGCGAGCCCGAGCCGAACTGCGGCTGCGAGCCCGAGCCGAACTGCGGCTGTGAGCCCGAGCCGAACTGCGGCTGCGACGGCGCGGCGAATTGCGGCTGTGAGGGCGCGCCGGCCACGCCGTTCGGGTGAGCTTGCGAGAAAGACGGCTGGCTCGCGCCTTGGGCCTGTCCGGCCCAGGCCCCGCTTCCCCCGGTCACTCCGCTGATGCCCGCGCCGAACCCACCGAACGATGGCTGCGAGGCGGCGGCGAAATGAGGTTGGCTGCCGCCCATCGACGGTTGGCTCGCGCTGAACGGGTTGTTCGCGCCCAGCGAGGGCTGGCTCGACGCAAACGAGGGATGCGATCCGGGGGTCAGGTTCGGCATTGGCCCGAGCGCGGCTCCAGCCATCTCTGGACTGAGCGCCACGGTGGATTGTCCGTCCGGCTCGCCGTCAGGGCGTGGCGCAAAGCCTACGTTTGCGCGGGGGCTCGACTCGCTCGCGAGGAAGCCGAGGAGCGCTTGTCGAAGCTCGACGGCGGAGCGATAGCGGTGCTCCTTCTGCGTCGACGTGGCCTTCATCACGATGTCGACGAGCCCCTGCGGCAGATCCGGAACGAGCGTCCGCGGATCCGGCATCGGCTCGTAGACGATCTTGAAGAGCAGCTCGGCGAACGTCGGCGCCTTGCGCGGCACCGTGCCGGTCATGCCCTCGAAGAGCATGATGCCCACGCTGAAGATGTCGCTCTGGGCGTCGACCTCGCTCGAGGCACGGACGTGCTCCGGGCTCATGTAGTTCGGTGAGCCCATGACCGTCCCTGTGCGGGTCATCGAGCCGGCTTCACCCATTTGCGTGAATTTGCTGATCCCGAAGTCCAGGATCTTCACGAAATCGCGGTGCCCAGCTTTCTCTCGACAGAGGAAGACGTTGTCCGGCTTTAGATCGCGGTGGATGATCCCGGCACGATGGGCGGCCTCGAGTCCCTCCAACATCTCGGCGATGAACACGGCCGTGTCGTGTGGCGACAAGCGTCCGAGTCGCTTGATGCGGGTCCGGAACGGCTCGCCGTCCAGGTACTCCATCACCATGTAGCGCTCGCCAGCCTCGGTCATGCCGAGGTCGTGCACTTCACAGATGTGGTCGTTCCCAATCTGTCCGGCGGCCTGGGCCTCGCGCTCGAAGCGATCGGCCATCTCTGCGACGGCGCTGGCGCCGGCGTGGAGGATCTTGATCGCGACCGACTTTTTGACGCGGATGTTCTCGCCCGCGTAAACCGCGCCCATGCCACCTTCGCCCAACTTGCGAAGGATTCGGTACTTGCCGTCGAGGACTTCCCCCTCGCGGGACGGAACGGCCATGCGCGAATCGAGCGTAGCATGGCCCCACCTTGGCGGTGAAAGCGAGGCCCATGGTAGAACGTCACATGCCTTCTCTTGCGCCCTCGACGCGGTTCTCGGCCGGGTCAGTGGCTGGGCGAACACGTCGGAAGCTCTGCCTCTTCGGCCTCGCGGTCGCGCTGCCGCTCGCCGTGGTGTCCAGCGCATCGGCCCAGCCGAGCGACGCGAAGTCGAAGGCGCGCGCTCTCTTCGAGGCCGGCGCCACCGCGGTCGAAGCCGGCAAGCCGGCCGATGGCTTGCCGAAGCTCCTCGAAGCCGAGTCCCTCTTTCACGCCCCGACGAACCTGCTCTACATCGCGCGCGCACAAGCCTCGCTCGGCAAGCTCCTCGATTCGAAGGCGACGTACGAGAAGCTCATCGGCGAGAAGCTCGCCGCGCGCGCGCCGACCGCGTTCAAGGACGCCGTCACCGACGGACGGAAGGAGCTCACCGAGCTCGAGCGTCGCATCCCGAAGGTCTTGGTGAAGGCCGAGCCGGTCGACGCGGCGCACCTCGACATCGTGATGAACGGCGCGTCCTTGGACGCCGAAAAGATCGGCGTCCCCTTCGCCGTCGATCCCGGACAATACTCGTTCGAGGCGAAGGCCGACGATCTCGAAGCGCAGAAGGTCACCGTCGACGCCGCCGAGCGCACGACCACCGAGGTCCGACTGCTACTGCACGCGGTCGGCGCGACTCCCACCGCCAACGACGGCAAGAGCGTGGTCGTCCGGCGCGACGAAGGCGGATCCGGCGAAGAGGGCTTCACCGCCATTCAGCTCGCCAGCTTCCCGATGATGGGCGTCGGCGGCGCCGGGCTCGTCGTCGGCGGCATCCTCGTCGGCCTCCACTTCGTCAGCCAGGGCGAAGCCGATGATCTCGCCGACAAATGTGCACCGAGCTGCACGCCCGCAGAGGTCGCAGCGGTCGGCAGCAAGGACGACGACGCTGCCGCCTTCGGGACCGGCGGCATCATCGCGCTCTCGGCTGGCGCGGCGATCGCGACGGCTGGCGTCGTGATGTTCTTCGTCGGGGGCGACTCGGGCAGCGCGCCCACCAGCAGCGACGCCAAAGTCACGGTCACGCCGCTCGTGGGCCCTGGGTTCGTCGGCGTCACGGGTACCTTCTAGCTCCCACGAGAACCACTCGGCCCGTCAAAGGACGAGGCGTGTGCGCCCGCTCTCTCCTCCGCTCGCATCGAAGCGTCGCTCTTCGATGACGCCAGAGCCATCGCCCCGGCGAACGACGACGGTGGAGCAGCGCGTGCCGTACTCCCTCGAGCGAAGAAACGCCGACGAAAGAAAGCGCTCGATCTCGAGAGGCACACCCGTCGACGGAAGGCGCTCGTCCTCGGCGCGACGCTCTTCGCGGAGCGCCGCGAAGAGCGCCTCCACGTCGACCTCACCGGCGACGCGGACCGCGTTCGCCATGGCGCGTTTGCCGTCTTCCACCTTCGGCCATGGCTCGTCGATTCGCGCGTTGGACAGCCCATGGATGCCCGGCGAAAGCTCTGTCGCGCTCCCCGCCTGGTCGCTGACGTAGAGCACGTCCTCTCGATCGGCGACGATGAGGTTGAACGAGGGATACGCCTCTGCGTCGCCCGCGAGTGTCGAGGCGTAGTCGACCGGATCGCGATCGCTCACCAAGAAGTCGCGAACGAGCTCTCCGCGCGAGCGACCTTCACGACGCGCGCTCGGGCTCCTCACGTTCGTGAGCGTGGCGAAACGTCCACTGCGGGTGACGCCGAGCCAGGTGCCACCGGCCTTCAAGTCCCGGCCACCGACGAGCCCAGGCACGTCGTCCCACTCGGCGAGCGCGTTCGATGGACGCGCGTGGAGCTCGTCTCGATTCGCGGCGACGACGAGAGTGATCCGAGCAGAAGGCCGTACGGCGAGGAGCACGAGGCACATGTCGACGCATCGTAGTCGCGCGCCGCGCTCCGGGTAGGTGGTGGCCGCAGCCGCGCCTCTGGTAGAGCCTCTGCTTTTCATGGCCGCCCCCGCGGCCGGACTGGTCGCACAGAGGATCACGGCGCGCCGCATGCGAGCCACTCTGCGAGATCGTCGCGCTCTTCGATGGGCGGGTCGTCCGGACCTGGCGGCATCGAGTCGTTCACGCCTGCGGACCGATCGTAGATGTACTCGGTCCAGTCGTGGATCTCATCGAGATCGTCGAAATTGACGCCCTCTGGTGCTCCTCGCCGATCTTCCGAACCGACGGAGTGGCATCCGTTGCACTGGTGCTGAAAGAAGCGCTTTCCGAAGTTGTCGTACGTGAGGTCGGTGCCCTCGCTCGGACAGACGGCGTCTTCGAACGGCTCGGCGCATCCCGCGCCGAAGCTGGCGAGCGCCATCGCGAGCCCGACCCCGACCGCCACCGCAACAGAACGAAACGTCGTCGCGCGCATCACAAGGAGTACTCGAGGCCGAGGCCGAGGCCCGCGCTGCCGTAGAGCGACGGCCCCTTTCCGTCGTCGGGAAATCCGTCGACCAGCGCTTCGACGGACGCGTCGAGCGAGGTGTCGTCGTTGATTTGCGCGAACGTGTACTTCGCGCCGAGGCCCGCCTCGAAGCCGAAGCGGTGGCGGATGCCGTCGCCGACTCCGAGGACGTGCAACACCGGATCGTGCTCCATCGCGGCCACCGGGACCTCGTGCGCGTGGATGAACGACAGCCGCAGGTACGGTGTGAACGGCTCGATCGGGATACAGAGCCGCGTCCCGAGCCCGAGCAACATCAGCATGCGCTGATCGACCGCGGCGTATCCGAGGCGCCCCTGGACCTCGATCGATCCGATGTCCGCGAACTCGAAGCCCGAGCGAAGCGCGCCCTCGAATTTCGGATCGGGTCGCCAGGTGCTCCCCCCGCCGAAGACGCTCCCGTCGACGTACAGATCGGTAGCGTGAGCGGGGCGCGGTGCGGCGACGAGGGCTCCCGCGGCGAGCACGGCAAGCGCGATGTTTCTCATGCCTCGTGCTTGGGAGGCGACCGCGGCGATTCCGAGTTGGAAAGGTGCTCGATGTCGGGCGCGTCCGCGCCGGTCAGCCAGAGAGGCGTTCTATGGCGCGCGAAAAACGTTCGGCGCGTGCACGTCCCGCGACGTCGAGCAGCGCGCGATCGCGCTCCCAGCGCGCCTTCTCGGCCTGCGATACCCCTCCCCAGCACGAAGCATGTCGCTCGCCCAAGTCGCGGACGAGCCCCAGCGCCCCATCGAGGGCGACGTGCGTGCTCGCCGCGTTCTCGTCGCGCGCTGCGAGATCGACCAGCACGCCCGCGACCGCGACGAGCTCGGCGGCGACGCGTGAACCTGCGCCGGCTCGACCCCACGCGCCGCCGAGGTATCCGACCAGCGCAGCGTGCACGTGGATGTCCTCGATGGTGCGGAACGGCTTCAGCCAATCGGCGTACCCGTCGCCGGCGAGCAGCTCGGCCTCGTCGACGCGGACGGCGCGGAGGACCAGCTTCGCGTGACTGATCTCCGGCGCGAACGGTGGCGCAGGCGTGTCTTCGAACGCCACGCCCTCGCGGTTCGTCGGAAGCGCGACTGCGCGGAGGAGTGGGCGGCCATTCGCCTCGCCCACCTTTGCGATCACGATCGCCAGCTCTGCGTCGCGCCCGAGCGTGACCCAGCTCTTCTCGCCATCGAGACGGTAGCCGTCTCCATCCGGCGTGAGCGACGTCGCGATCGCCCGAGGATGTCCGCCACCCATCTCCGTCGCGGCGACGCAGGCGCGGCGGAGGTGCGACGGCGACGCGCCGTGGCGACCGAGCAGCGCGGCGAGCGCCGCTACGTATCCGGCGGCGAACGCGAACCCGAGTCGATCGGCGCGCGCGCCGGCCATCACGACGCTCACGACGGCGTTCGCTCGAGAAAGGTCCGCGGGCAGCGCCTCGTCGAGGAAGCTCGCTGCGTCCGACGCCAGCACGATCCCCCGAGGATGAAGCAGCACGTCGACGACGGCTCCCCAAGACGGCGCGCCTTCCACGAACGCGATCGTAGCTCGGGTTCGCTCTTTTCGCGGCGTCCACAGATCGATAGCCTGCGGCCCATCAACTGTCTCTCGGAGGAGGCTCCCCATGACCAAGATCCTTTCTACGCTCGCAGTCGCTGCGTTCCTCGCGGCGCTCGCCGGCTGTTCGAACGCTCCCACGATGCCCGACGTTCAGGTCCCGGACGCAGAGTCGGCCATGCCCTCCACGGAGGTTCCGTCGGCAGAGGTTCCTTCCGCCGAGGCGCCCGCCATGCCGGAGGCCGAGGCTCCCCAGGTTCCCGGCGGAGAGTGAGCCGAGCGCACGCGCGTCGACGCTGAGTCGACGCCGCCCGCACAAAAGAGAAGAGGCCGGAGCCCTGCGGGGCCCCGGCCTTTCTCACTCCATCCGGAGTCGATCAGAAGTGGTCGTGACCGGCGTGACCGCCGCCCGCGTCCTTCTTCTCGTCCTTCGGACGCTCGGCGACGAGCGCCTCGGTCGTGAGCATCAGGCTCGCGACGCTGGCGGCGTTCTGCAGCGAGGAGCGGACGACCTTCACCGGGTCGATGACGCCCATCGCGACGAGATCGCCGTACTCGCCCGTGGCCGCGTTCCAGCCGAACGAGCCCTTACCCTCGCGCACCTTCTGGACCACGATGCTGCCTTCTTCGCCCGCGTTCGCGGCGATCTGGCGGATCGGTTCTTCGATGGCGCGGCGGACGATCGTCACGCCGAACTGCTGCTCCTCGTCGACCTTGAGCTTGTCGAGGACCGACTGCGCGCGGATGAGCGCGACGCCGCCGCCGGGGACGATGCCCTCTTCGACCGCAGCGCGCGTCGCGTGAAGGGCGTCTTCGACGCGAGCCTTCTTCTCCTTCATCTCGGTCTCCGTCGCAGCGCCGACCTTGACGACCGCGACACCACCGACGAGCTTCGCGAGGCGCTCCTGGAGCTTCTCACGATCGTAGTCGCTGGTCGTCGCCTCGATCTGGGTGCGGATCTCCTGCTGACGCGCCTTGATCTTCTCCTTCTTGCCCTGGCCACCGACGATGGTCGTGTTGTCCTTGTCGATGATGATGCTCTTGGCGCGGCCGAGGTCGCTGATGGTCACGTTCTCGAGCTTGAGGCCGAGCTCTTCTGCGATGACCTGACCGTCACAGAGGACGGCGATGTCCTTCAGCATCTCCTTGCGGCGATCGCCGAAGCCGGGCGCCTTCACTGCGGCGCAGTGGAGCGTGCCGCGGAGCTTGTTGACGACGAGCGTCGCGAGCGCCTCTCCCTCGACGTCCTCGGCGATGATGAGGAACTGCTTCTGCGCCTTGGCGATCGCCTCGAGCACGGGGAGAAGATCCTTCATGTTGCCGATCTTGCGCTCGGCGATGAGGACGTAGCAGTCCTCGAGCGTGACCTTCATGTTCTCGGGGTCGGTCACGAAGTACGGCGACAGGTAGCCGCGGTCGAACTGCATGCCCTCGACGACGTCGAGCGTGGTCTCGGCGCTCTTCGCCTCTTCCACGGTGATGACGCCTTCCTTGCCGACCTTCTCCATCGCGTCCGCGAGGAGCTGGCCGATCTCGGTGTCGCCGTTCGCGCTGATCGTTCCGACCTGCGCGATCTCCTTCGAGTCCTTCGTCGACTTCGCCGACTCCTTCAGGTGGGCGACGATCGCCTCGACGGCCTTGTCGATGCCGCGCTTGATCTCCATCGGGTTGTGGCCCGCGGCGACGAGCTTCGAGCCCTCGCGGATGATCGCCTGCGCGAGCACGGTCGCGGTCGTGGTGCCGTCACCAGCGAGATCGCTGGTCTTCGAGGCGACTTCACGGACCATCTGCGCGCCCATGTTCTCGAATCGGTTCTCGAGCTCGATCTCCTTGGCGACGGTGACGCCGTCCTTGGTGACCGTCGGCGAGCCGAAGCTCTTCTCGATGACGACGTTGCGGCCCTTCGGACCGAGCGTGACCTTGACCGCGTCGGCCAGGGCGTTGACGCCGTTGAGGATCAGGTTGCGCGCGGCTTCGTGATAGATGATTTCTTTGGCTGACATCGTAGTTCTCCGGCTCTCTTAGCTATCTGAACGAGGCTGTCCGAACGGGGCGTCCGAACGAGAGCGCCGCCGAGCCGCAACGCGGCCCAAACGTGGCGGCGCTCGCGCGCATCACTTCTCGACGACGCCGAGGATGTCGTCCTCGCGGAGGATGAGGTGATCCTCTCCGTCGATCTTCACCTCGGTGCCCGAGTACTTCCCGAAGAGGATCCGATCGCCCTCTTTGATGTCGAGCTTTCGGACCGAGCCGTCCTCGAGCACCTTGCCGTTGCCGACCGCGACGACGAGAGCCTCGACCGGCTTCTCCTTCGCGGAGTCGGGGATGATGATCCCGCCCTTGGTCTTTTCTTCTTCCTTCACGCGGCGAACGACGACGCGATCCTGGAGCGGCCTGATCTTCATGGTGGCTATCCTCCGAAAACAGAAACTCGGCCTGGTGGGCCGGGCAGTGGTGCGGATTCCCCTGTGCACCGCCACCTTTGGCGGTGCCCGCTGACCGTCCCCGAGGCTGTCGGGGGCGGTCGTCCGTCGATTGTTGGCACTCACGGGGTGCGAGTGCTAGCGGACGGAGCGCACAATAACCCCCGGGCTCCCCCTGTCAACACCGCCTTGGCGGCTATTTTTGCGCCAAACGGAGGGGTTGGCAGTCCCTTCGCGAAATGGCTGACCCTTGTTCGGTAAGCACTTCAAATTGCACGAAAAATTTCGCGCAGCTTCCTCGCCCATCCGGTGGCGTACCGTAGAGTGAGTAGCAAGTTCGGCGACCTCTGGCCTGCGGCTGGGGGACGCGCCGAGCAGGTTCAAGAGGCCCCAGCGGCCGCGAGGCCACTGGGGGCTACCGGAGGTACCCCATGTCGGACTCGACCCTCTCGATTGCCCTGACCCCCAGCCTCGGAGACTACTTCCGGGAGCCCGTCGGTGAGGCGATTCGGGGCAAGGACCTCGAAGCGTCTTCGGCGACGGAGACCTACCTGGTGCAGCTCCTGAGCGACTTCGCGAAGCCGAGCGGGGAGACGACCTCTCCACTCAGCGAGCCGGTGACCTTCCTGCTCCGCGACGCGATGGAAGCCTCTGGCGTCGATCGCTTCCGCAAGCTCCAGTCGCTCGGCGACGGCGTCCTCTATGGCGTCGGCTTCTTCGGGCGCGGCGTGCGCGGCGTCGATCGAGAGTACCTGCTCCAGACCGGCGCGACCGCCTACGGTCACGCGGCGCAGATGCTTCGAACCGGGCAGGGCGCACTCGCCGGTCCGGATATCCTCGACGAGCTCGCTCGAAAGTTCGCGCGCTTCGTCGACGTGCTCGCGTACGTCTCGGACTGGGTCCTCGCGAAGAGCGCGCGCGGCCACAAGGGCGTGGTCGAGCTCTACGAACGCTGGCTCCAGACCGGCTCGTCTGTGCTGACGAGCGAGCTCGGCCAACGTGGTGTCCTGCCCCTCAAGAAGAGCGGAGGCATCTCCTGATGGGTCGCTCGCGCGAGCGACGACCCTCTCTCGCTTCTCGCATCCAGGCTCGGCTCGCGGCGCTCTACGGCGTCGATGCGCCCAGCGTCGACGCGTTCATTCGAAAGTCGAACGGCGGCCGCGAGGTCCTCGAGGTGCACGAGCACGCCGACGGCATCGAGCTTGCGCTCTACCTTCCGAAGAGGGCCTTCTCGAGTGCGCCGCCGCCGACGCTCGACGTCGTCTGCCAGGTCGTCGAGGGCGTCAGCCACTTCGTCTACGTGTTCGAACGCGCGCGGAGAGAGGTCCCGATCACGCAGCTCGAGCTCGAGCTCCAAGCCGAGGTCGACAAGTTCGTCTTGCTCGGTCTGACTGCGCGTCGCGACGACGGAACGATCGATCTGGGACGCGCGCGCTCCCTGCGCGACAGGCTCTACGAGCGAGTGCGCTTCGTCCATCCCGAGGGAACCGAGCCCGGCGATCGCTACCGCCTGGCGAATCGGTTGGCAGCGCAGTTCGCGACCGCGTTGGTCGGCAGGCTCGGCGACGACGCGTCCTCGAAGCGAACGACCCGCGAGCTCCGACGCTTCTTCGAGGCGGGGCTACGCGAGAAGCTCGAGATCGCGCGCGCGGCGTAGGGCGTGTCCCTAGTTTCGGCGCGTCGTCCCGCCCTCTCGATTTCGTGAACGCGATCTCGATTTCGCAATCCGGGTCAGGACAGCCGTCGCGCGAAGCGGCATCCTCGTGTCCGAAGGCATGACGGACGACCCCGGCAGCGCGTACGAGCGCCGCATCAAATACGTAATCAGCCACATCTGCGCCCATCTCGAGGACGAGCTGACGCTCGACCATCTGGCAGAGGTGGCCGGCTTCTCGAAGTACCATTTTCACCGGCAGTTCAGCGCGGCGACAGGCTTCACCGTGGGAGAGCTCGTACGTCTGACACGGCTCAAGCGTGCGGCCTATCAGCTCGCGTTCGATCCGAATCGGAGCATCACCGCCATCGCGCTCGACGCTGGCTTCAGCGCGCCCGAGTCCTTCAGCCGCGCCTTCAAAGAAGCCCAAGGTCAAACCCCCAGCGAGTTCCGCGAGGCGCCCCAGTGGGCGACCTGGATTTCGGAGCGCCCGCTGCCTTCCCCCACACGGAGCGATCCCATGAGCCCGAACATCATCGAATTCGAAGAGACCCCCATCGCCGTGCTCGAGCATCGGGGCGCGAGGGGCGATCTGATGCAGACCGTCGGTCGCTTCATCGAGTGGCGCAAGGCCTCTGGAGAGTCACCGAACGCCACGAGCCGAACCTTCGGCATCGTGTACTTCGACCCGGATCGCATGCCCGAGGGCGAGTTTCACTTCGATGTCTGCGGAGAGCTGAAAGGTCGACTCTCCCCGAACGACGCGGGCGTCATCGAGAAGACCATCCCCGCGGGCCGGTGCGCGGTGGTGCGGCACGTCGGCTCGACCGACGCGATCGACGCGACGGTGCGGCCCCTCTACGCGGAGTGGCTGCCTTCGAGCGGCGAGCGGCTGCGCGACTTCCCGCTGTTCTTCCACTACATCGAGCGCATGCCGAAGGTTGCCGAGCACGAGCAGGTCACCGACATCTATCTTCCGCTCGCAGACGACTGACGACGGCGCCGTCGCGGTGTGGTGCTGCGAGCTTGGATCCGCGCGCGGCTCGGCAGTCCCCGTGGTACCTGCCCGTCGCTGCGTCGTGGGCGAAGGTGTTGGGTGGGTTCGCTCACACCCACGAGAACGCGCGGTCGGGTGGCCTCGGGACGGAGACCCCTGCTCGCTGCAGATGCGCGAGCACCGCGAGCAATCCGGCTTCATCCCAGGCGTCTGCGACGAGCTGCAGGCCGACTGGTACGCCGTGGCGATCGGTCCCGATCGGCGCCGAGGCCGCCGGCAGGCCCGTCAGGTTCGCGAGGAAGGTGTGCCGGCAGACCGACGTCACCAGGGACGCGTCGCTGAAGACCTCTCCATAGGACTTGTCGGAGAGGCGCGGCGCCGAGATCGGGACCACGGGCAACGCGAGGATGTCGACCCCCAAGAGCGCGGCGGAGACCTGGCTCCGCAGCCCCATGCGGAGTCGCTGGACCTGCAGATACTCGGCGCCGCTGACCCCCGCGGCGACGTTCAGCGCGAGGCGGATGTCGACCGCGAGGTGGTCGCGTTCGCTCGGATCGGTCGACTCTGCGAGGGCCACGCCTTCGCAGCCGATCGTGGCGATCCCGAGCGCCGCCGCATGGCGCGCGAGAGGAATGCGCACGGGGACGAGCTTTGCGCCGTCGCGCTCGAGCGCCGTCAGCGCCGCACGCGAGAGGCTCGAGATCTCGGCCGTGCAGTCCTCCCATTCCTTCTCGTCGATCCCGATCCGAAGACCACGAACGCCGTCACCGAGCCGCTCGCCGAAGCTCTCGAACGGCGATGCCTCTGCCGCGAGGGTGAAGGGATCGCTGGGATCGGCCGCGGACGCGACGATGTCGAGCACGGTCGCGAGGTCGGCCGCGCTCACACCCAGCATGCCGACGTGGCTCAGTGATCCCCACGCTGCCTCGCCGGAGCGGCTGATGCGACCGAACGTCGGCTTGATGCCGAAGATCCCCGACCACGCCGCAGGGACCCGCACCGATCCACCGGCGTCTCCACCGGTCGCGAACGGGCCTGCTCCGAGCGCGACCGCGACGGCCGAGCCTGTCGACGAGCCGCCCGCGACGTGGCCGACGGCATGCGGGTTTCGAGGCAACGTCGCGTGGGCGCTCGTGCCAATCGGCGAGATCCCCCACTCGGTCATCACGCTCTTGCCGAGGACGACCGCGCCGGCCGCGCGCAGGCGACCGATCTGCGTCGCATCTCTGGTCACGACGCCGCGCGCGCCACGGGATCCGAACCGCGTAGGCAATCCCGCGACGTCGTGCTGGTCTTTGGCGAGAAACGGGACGCCTTCGAGCGGGCGGGCGGTGCCCTTCGCGATGCGGTCTGCCGACGCACGCGCGTCGCGCGCGACCTGCTCCGGGTCGCAGGCCGCGAGGACGTTCATGCGCGGGGTTCGGCGGGCGAGGCCCATCAGCGCCTCGAGCGCGGACGTGGCGACGCGCTCCGGGTCGGCGCGCCCCGACGCGTAGGCCTCGCGATAGCGAGCGATGTCCGCCGGGCCCACGTCACTCCGCGGGAGCGCGAGCCTGGCGTCGTCCCATCGCCGCGGCGGCCGCGCGCGGCGCGGCTTGGGATCGTCGGGCGGCGAGCCGCGGAACGCCTCGGGCAGACGCGCGAGCGCGCCCAGGCCGAGCATCCCACGCGCGGCCACGCGGACGGCTTGCGCGGTCACGGGCATCTTCGACAGCCACGTCGCCGCCGAGAGCAGAGGCCCGCTCAAACGAAGCCCGGCGCTCGGCTCTTCTTCGGTGTGGCTCGGCGTCGGCCACACGACCGCGCGCTCGTGCGGAGCGTCGGACACGGGCTCCGGAGAGCTGCCGTCGGCGCTCATCGGCTCACGCTCTCTTCGATGGATCGACGCACGCGACCTTCCGGCGAGATCGCTCGGGCACGCCCGCGTTTGCCGACGTAGCGCGCCAGGTTCTGGAGCGAGCGGGTGAACATCCACTGGAAGAACGGCTTGACGATCGCGTTGATCGGCGCGAGCGCGGGTGCCACCTCGTAGCCGATGCGCCAGCGCACGTCGGTGCCGCCGTCGACCGCGGGCGTGAGCTCGACGCCTTCGATCATCGACGTGGCGAGCGGCATGCTGCCGGCGGTGATGTGCGCCACCCATCGCCGCGGCCACTCGAGGTCGATGACTTTGCCGCGCATCGTCATGAAGGAGAAGGCCATGTCCACGACGGCGTCCTTCGGGACGTTCTCCTCTGTCAGCCAATCGAGACCGACATGCGCGACGAGCCACTCGGACGTGACCTCGAACCACATGATGTGCGCGACCTCTTCGATCGGCGCGGGGATGTAGTGGCGTGCATCGATGAGGTGGGTCGCCGTGTCGAACAGCGAAGGATCGGCGGGACCGAAGTCGAACAGCAGCGGCCACTTCCTGAGCCCTGCCGCGGACGCGTGGCGGCTGACGGACGGTAGCGGCGCCACGGGCCGCGAGGGCGCCTCGCCGAGGCCGAGGTGCGCCGACCAATACTTGGTGAGAAACACGTCGTCGGGATCGAGCTCGGCGCGCAGCTTCGCGAAGTCCGTCCATCGCGGGTACATCGCCGCGAGCGCCGTCGCGGATGCGGCCGCGTCGTGGGGGAGGATCTTCCCCCAATGCAGGCGTGCGCCGAGCCCGGCCAGCGCGTCCCAGAGCTTCGGGAAGTGTCGATCTCGGGGATCCTCCGGATTGCGCATCAGCCAGAAGAAGTTCAGTCGCAGCGCAGGCTCTTCCCCGGCGGGGCTGAGCCACGCCTCGCCCGGCCCAGACGCGTACAGCTCGACGACGAAGTGGCCAGCGGCCCCGGGATCGCGGGCGAAGAGCTCGCGCAGCCGCGCCATCGCCTCGCCCGCAGACGAGAGCGGCAGCCACACTTCGGTGAAGCTCGTCGGCAATAAGCGCTCGTCGATACCGTCGTCCATCGCGAGCCCACTCCACCACGGCTCCCAAAACCGGCGCGGCTCTCGGCTCTCGGGGACGAACGCGTTCGTGATCGCCCCGCTCAGCGTCGTGGTCAGTCGCTGCTCGGCGAGCATCGCGCCCAGGCCGCCGAACATGGGGCCTGCCAGCGCCTCGATCGCGGCCTGGCCGCCGCCGATCACTGCGAGCGCCGCGCCCGCCGCTGCTTGGAGAGGGAGCTTCGATCCGAGCACCGGGTCGAAGGCGTGATAGCGCCGCGCGTGGAGCGCCCACGGCGGGCCCGTCTCGTCGTCGTAGTCGGCGGGCGTCATACGACGCGCCTGCCACACGCTCAGCTTGTCGACGCCACGCTGCGGCCACCACAAGACGCGCGCGTACTCCGTCGTCCGGAGAAACTCCTCGAGGCTGCCTGGGCCTCGTCGGAACATGTTGAACGCCGCCTTGGCGACGGTCGTCACGACCTCGCTCCCGATCACGTCGTACCGAGGCTCGGCCTGAAGCGTGACCGTCGAGATGATCCCCAAGAGGCCCATCGAGATCAGCGCAGCCGCGAAGGTGTCGCGGTCGTTCTCGCGCGAGTACTCGCGGACCTGGCCGGTCCCGTCGATGATGCGCATCGAGACGACGCACGCGGACAGGACGTGCTCGACCGAGGCCCCCGCCGAGCCGGTCGAGAGAAAGCCCGCCACCGTCGGGTGCGTGATGCCCCCGAGGTTCGGAAGCGCCCACCCCCTTTGTTCGAGCTGGAAGCAAAGGCCGGCTTCAAGGCTCGATCGCAGCGTCGGGTCGTGAGGATCGTGGCCGAACCGGCACCCTGCCTGCACCGTCACCTGACGACGCGCGTCGTCGAACGTCACGCCTGCGTAGCGGTCGAGGAGGATTTCGATTCTCAGTCGGCCCTCACCGAAGCGGCTGTCGGCGTGGATCGCGCCCGGCACCGAGTGGCCCGAGCCTCGCACGCGAATCGACTTTCCGTGCTCGCGGGCGTGGCGAACCAGCAGACAGAGCTGCTCCTCGGACTGAGGATGAACGTAGCCCCGAGAGTCGAGGCTTTGCAGGTGGACGTCGTCCATGGGGACCTCGGTGGGGATGACGAACCGCCGGCGGATTCGTCGCGCCGACGCTAGTCAGAGCCCCTTGGCCTGCAAGACGATGCGGTGATGGGAAAATGATGGAACAGGCGCGTCGCTAGACGTCGGGGGCCTTCGGGAGCAGGCGGCGCGCGAGCTCTTGGACGCCGTGCGTGAGGTGGTCACGGTAGGTACGAAACGGCATGCCAAGCCGCTCTGCGATCTCTTCCTGGGAGGCGGGGGCTTCGATGTACGTCCCGACGATCGCCCGCTTCCACCGCTCGCCTCGGGCGGTCCCGCTCATCGAGTCGAGCGCGTTCGAGACGCGTGACCGCAGCGCCTCTGCGCGCTCGAGGCTCGCGCTCGGGCCGACGTCGGTCGGTGACGCTGCGCGCTGCGCGAGCGGGGTGCGGGACAGCTCGATCGGATCACGCATGGCTCGAAGCGCCGCGCGGACGGATCCCAGGAAGTCTCGGTCGACGCCGCTGTCTCTAGGCGGCGACGAAGGCGGCGAAGGCGTCCGCGTCGACATCATGCCCGCGAACACGCTGCGCACGAACGCGCTCGCGCCGATCTTCCGAAGATCGAGCTGCCAGACGCCCATCTCCACGCCGTCATGCTCGAAGCTGCACGCCTCGATGCGCGTGTATCCGAGCTGCGCCCAGAGCGCCGCCCACCCGATCGTCCGCGGCGCGACCAGGAAGCGCAGGCTGAGCCTGGCCGTCGAGAGCAGCGTGCCGATCTCGGCCGTGGGGCTGAGCGGCGTGGTGGGGCCGAGATCTCTCCCGGTGACGGCGTCCAGGTAGAAGCGCTGGATGACGACGGCTTCGCGTCGGCCGAGCTTCATGCGGCGTACGTGCTTCGCGATGGCGCTCGTGGCGGGATCGGCGACGATCGTCGCTGCCGGGAGCTCCCAGAGCGACAGCTCGAGCCAGAGGCCCCGTGCCTTGCCCTCTGCGCAGCGCACGACTGTGGCGCCCTCACGGTGATCTCGCAGCCAAGATCTGCAGACTCGAGCCGACTCGGGACCGGCGAACCGTTCGACCATGGTCGTCATCGCGTCGACGTCGTCGTCCCGCAGCTCGTCCAGATAAAGAGGCGTGTGGGCGAACCTCTGCATCGCGTCCCCGAGCTGCTCCTGATGCGAGACCAGCTCGCTGTAGCCGCGCTCGCGACTCACCAGCCACATGAGCTCGGCTCCGGCGACGTGCTGCTCGGCAAGCGGCAGCGTCTCCATCTCGGACGAAAGGCGCTCATACGCCCGCATCATGAAACGCTCGTAGCGCTCTGCGTTTCGCCATCGAAGATCGGCGGCGACCACGTCGCGGACCAGATCGTGCACGGCGAGGCCGCGTGGGCCCGCCGAGACGTACGGTCGAGATTGGAGCCAACGAACGCGGTCGTACACGTTCGGATCCTCGAGCATCGCGGCGAGCATCGGCTCGGTGACCCGGGGCGCGATCACCGCGGCCTCGAGCGTTGCTCGCTCGCGCTCGGCGAGCTCGCCGCCGACGAGCGTCTCGAGGAGCGTGCGCAGCGCATTCGGGCTGTCGCTCGGTCGAAGCGGCGCGTCCGGCGCCGCGCGCGCCAGGTCGGCGAGCACCGCGAGCGCGAGCGGATGACCGCGCGTGAACGCGCGCACCTCCTCGTGTCGAGATTCGGGGACGTCGTGCGCCTTCAAGAACGTCGCGGCTTCTTCGGCATCGAAATTCGAAAGCTCCATCGCCGTGAAGCGTCCGTCGAGATGTGGGGACGCCCATCGCGCCGATGGGGCGTCGCGCGAGCCCACCACGACGAGCCCGGGCGCATTCGTGCGCGCGATCTCGTCGAGCAGCCACGGCTCGAGCGCGGCGGCAGCCTCGAACGCGTCGAGGACGACGATCGCGCCGGGAGCGGCCTCGAGCGCGGACCGGAGATCGTGAGTCGTCGCGTCGAGGCCGAGCGGTGTGGCAATGTTCGCGAGGAGCGAACGTGGGCGTGCCTCTGAAAGGTCCGTCGACAACCACACGACCTTGGTCCCCGCTGCCGTGGCGCGTCGTAAGAGCTCGCGAAGGAGCGTGCTCTTTCCGACGCCGCCGATCCCGTGCACCCAGGCGACGCGACACGGTGAAGACGAACGAGCGAGCAGCGCCTCGATCTCTCGTCGCCGCCCGACGAACCGCGCCGACGCCCCCGGTCTTTCGCCCCGCTTCCCCCGAATCGACATGCGCGCTCGCAGCATAGCCGAACTACCCAGTAGCAAATGCGCGGCGAGTCACGGGCTCGCTCGGGCGACCATCGTATGCTCCGTCCGATGACCGCCTCGGTACCACCCGCAGCGACGCGGATCGCGCGGACGCGATCCCGAAGTCTTCCGTGTCGATCGCGACCCGCACGCCGCTCGACGCCAGGGGCGTTCCTGTTCGCCTCTCTCGTCGCGGTGTTCCTCGGTGGCTGCTTCCCGTTGCCCGCGCACATCGACGCGGCCCCCGCCGCGTTCACACCGAGTGACCTGTCGGGCTGTTGGTACAACGTCGCTACCTCGTTTCCGTATTGGCTCGACGGGACGAAGACCAAGCCGAAGCAGTGCTACACGCCGCGCGCCGGGCACAGCGATCAGCTCGAGGACTTGGTCGCCTTCGACAACCACGGCGCGCCCGACTCTTTCGAAGGCGTCGACCACCAAGATCCCGATCAACCGATCCACTTCACGTGGCGCGGCGAGGGCGTTCTCGCGCTCTTCCCGACGGAGTTCTATGTCGCGTGGCTCTCGCCCGACCAGCAGACCCTCGTCGTCTACTACTCGGACACGCTCATCGCGAGCGCGGCGATCGACGTGCTCACGCGCAGGGCGACGCCCGATGCGAAGCAGCTGCGCGAGGCCATCGCGATAGCGCGCCGCGACCCGTTTCTGAAGACGGTCGAGGATCCGATCGTGATCCTGCCTCGCCGCGAACCGCCCCACCCTTGACGCAGCCGAGGCGCGCGCCGAAACGCCTCGCATGCTTCGACGCACCATCGACGTGAGCCCCCCGGTCCGGGTGGCGCGTGCTCTCCTCGTCCTCGCCTCGGTGGCGACGGTCATCGGTTGCGGAGACAGCGGCACGACCTCGACGGCGACGTCGTCATCGACCGACGGCAGCGGGGGCACGGGAGCCGGCACCGGCGGCGCGTCCGCGAGCACGGGCGGTGGTGGGGCTGGCACCGGCGGCATGGCCGTGGTCGACCCGCTCGAGGGCATCGGCACCGTCGTCACCATCCAGACGGGCTTCGAGTTCATCGAAGGTCCCCTGTGGCTCGGTGACGCGGGCGTGCTGCGATTCAGCGACATTCCGGCGAACATCGTCTACGAGCACGTGCCCGGTACGACGACGTTCGACAAGTGGCGAACGGACTCGGCAGGAACGAACGGCATCGCCCTCGCGCCGAACGGCGATCTGGTCATGTGCGAACAGGGCGGCGGGCGCGTCGTGCGCAGTGTCCCGGACGTCGCTACGCCGACTTTGGTCGCCGACGCGTACAAGGGCGCGAAGCTGAACTCGCCCAACGACGCCATCATTCGCAGCGACGGAGTCATCTACTTCACCGATCCTGACTACGGCCTCACGGGCCCGTCCGACGTCGGCTTTCAGGGCGTGTACCGCATCGGAACGACCGGCACGGTCGAGGTCGTCGACGATACGCACAGCGAGCCGAACGGCATCGCGTTGTCCCCGGACGAGTCGAAGCTCTACGTCAGCGACTCGGATCTCGGCGGGCTCTACGTCTACGACGTGGCGAGCGATGGCTCGACCAGCGCGGCGACAGAGCTCGTCGACGCGGCTCCGGGCGATGGCATGGCGATCGACGACGTCGGCAACATCTATCTGTCGACCCTCGATGGCGTGACCGTCTACGCGCCCGACGGCTCGCTCTGGGGCACCATCCCAGTGCCGGAGCAACCGGCCAATTGCACGTTCGGGGGCACCGATCGCAGGACGCTCTTCATCACGGCCCGAACGGGGCTCTACTCCATCGCGCTCCCCATCCCTGGCAAGCCATGAGCCCCCGAAGCTGCGGCGACGCCGCGGCACGAACCCGACTCCACGCCTTCGCGATGGTGGCGCTCGCCGTCTCTCTCTCTCTGGGAGGTGCCGGTTGCGCGTCCTCTGCGGCGTGCGCCCCGGTCCCCGCGGCGCTGGAGATGGCTTCCCGCGAGCGCCTGACGCCGAAGGTGGACCCGGCGAATGCGGAGCGCGATATCGATCACGTGCTCGACGACTGGCACGACGCGGCCGCGCACGCCGACGAGACTCGCTACTTCGATCACCTCGCGGCCGACGCCGTCTTTCTCGGGACGGATGCCACGGAGCGCTGGGACAAAGCTGCGTTCCTTGCTTACTCCCATCCTCATTTCGCGAAGGGCAAAGCGTGGACCTTTCGATCGACGCGGCGAGCAGTGCGCGTCGACGCGTCCTCGGGCCTCGCTTGGTTCGACGAGGATCTCGACACCGTGGGCCTCGGCCCCGCACGCGGGAGTGGGGTGCTCCGGTTCGAAGACGGCGCTTGGCGCATCGTCCTCTACAACCTCGCGATCACGGTGCCGAACGAGCGGTTCGATCTGGCGAAGCTCGCCGCAGGCGACGCGACCCTCTTGCGCCCCAGCGACGCGTCGCTCGCATCGCTCGCGTGGCTCGCAGGCAGCTGGTCCGGGACGACGAAAGAGGGCGCGTCGGCCGAAGAGCACTGGACCACGCCCGTCGGGGGCGTGATGGTCGCTGTCGGGCGCGAATCGAACGCGGCGAGCACGACGTTCTTCGAGCTGATGCGAATCGAACAGCGAAAAGACGGCGTCGTGCTGGTCGCGCAACCGAGCGGGGGCAAACCGACGGAGTTTCGCCTTCTACCGAGCGAACAGGCGGACACGTTTGCGTTCGAGAACCGCGCGCACGACTTTCCTCAGCGCATTGCGTACGTGCACGCAGGCGATCACGTAGAGGTGACGGTCTCGGGGCACGGCCGCGAAGAGACCTGGACGCTCGGTCGCGCCCTCGTCGCTCCCAAGTGACGAGGCGTGCGCCTCAGTGCCAACGGATCTCGACGTCCTTGGCCCCGGCCTGCTTCAGGAGCGCGGTCAGCTGACGCTCCGCCTGCGCCTTCGCGCGGGTCTTCACGTCCGGATCGTTCGCGGCGCGCTCGATCGCCGCGTGGGCTTCCTTCCGCGCGCTCGACTCGAGCTGCTCGTTTCGCTTCGCGAGCATCCCGGTGTCACGGCGGTACACGTAGGTCGCGTCCGGATCGAGGCTGACGCTCAGCGTCTCGGGCTCGGGGAGGTCGAGGTGCGCGACGCGACGCTCGTCGTCGTAGGTAGCCTTCATCTTTTCCAGGTCGACGCCGATGACCGCGGAGCCGGACGCGACGAGGAGCATCGAGTCCTGCGTCTCGACGTATCCGAAGAGCCGACTCTGTTTGTCCGTGAGATCGACCACCTTCTCGACGCGGATCTCGGTGACCTCGAGGCGGGAGAGATCTTTGACCGCGACGAGCACGTCGTTCGTTGGTCGCACCTCGAGCTTCGAGGTCGGCGCCGCGTGCGGCATGACGAAGTACGCGGCGCCAGCGCCGATGACGCCCGCGAGAGCAGCGCTCACGAGGACGGGCGCCCAAATGCCACCACGCGTCGGACGCGGCGGCGCCTCGGGGGTGCGTTCAGCGCTTGAAAGCGGGTCTGTCAGGAGCGCGGGGTGAGCGTGGGCGTGGCGCACGGTGACCTCCTATCGAAAACGATCGACGGATACAGCGTGCACACAATGCAACCTCGCGCAAGGACACGAGGTCTACGCGCTCAGGTGCTACGGGTGCTTCGCGCCGCGCTTTTGCGGGCGCTTCATCGGGGGTCGGCGTCGAGCGAGGCCCTTCGCCGTGCCCGGCTTTGCGGTCTTCGCCGGAGCGGCCTTCTTCACGACGGCCGCCTTCTTCGACGCCTTCCGCGCGGCCTTCTTCGCAAGCGTCTTCGCGAGCTTGCTCTTCGGCGGAGCCTTCCTGGCGAGGGCCTTTTTGGCGGCCTTCTTCGGAGCAGCCTTCTTCGGAGCGGCCTTCTTCGGAGCGGCCTTCTTCGGAGCGGCCTTCTTCGGAGCGGCCTTCTTCGGAGCGGCCTTCTTCGG
>Ga0164241_10001744_pt1 | contig 25592 bp, 22 predicted proteins | sample OricomyardsoilBY_FD_108780 | JGI IMG/M metagenome (GOLD analysis project Ga0164241, IMG submission 108780) | Backyard soil microbial communities from Emeryville, California, USA - Original compost - Back yard soil (BY) | ecosystem: Environmental > Terrestrial > Soil > Unclassified | place: USA... | reverse complement strand
CGTCGTCCAGCGCGAGCAGGTCGAAGGCCACGAACGTCGCCGGCGTCTCCACCGACAGCTTCGCGATGCGCGAGGCCGCCGGGTGGATGCGCTGGCTCAGCCGGTCGAACTCCTCGTGGCCGTCCGCCGTGCGGATGACCAGTTCGCCGTCGATCACGTAGCGGCCCTCCGGGAGGATCACCTCCGGGAAGTAGCGCGTGAGCGGCTTACCGTTTCGTGACTGCAGGTGGATGTCCGCCCCGTCGACGAACGCGAGGGCGCGAAAGCCGTCCCACTTCGGCTCGTACGCCCACTCGTCCCCCGTGGGCAGGCTCGTGCGCGACCGGGCGAGCTGGGGTTGCAGCGGCGGGGAAAGCGGCAGGCTCATCGGCGTCGAGCGTAGTGCCTCGGGGGGCCAGAAGCACGATCGCGAAGAGGACGACCGCGCCGCCGAGCAGCTGCAGCGGGGCGAGATGCTGGGCGAAGAGGACCCAGGCCAGGCCCGCGACGACGACCGGCTCGAGCAGCGAGAGGATCGACGCGGTGCCCGCCCCGATGCGGCGCATGGCGATGAGGAACGCCGTCTCGGCCACGATCGTCGACGCGATCACCAGCCCGGCGAGGTAGAGCCAGCCGGAGGGGGCGAAGTCGAGGCTGACGCGCGCCGTCGCCGCGCCGTACCCGCTGAGGGAGACGGCGGCGCCGGAGAAGACGAGGGCGGCGAGCAGGAAGGGGTCGATCTGCTCCATGAGCTTGTCCGCGCCGATCACGAACGCGGCGTAGCCGACCGCGGCGACGAGGGCCAGGCCGATGCCCGCCGGGTCGGGGTGCAGCGCCGCGCCGCCCGCGAGCACGAGGGCGATGCCGGCGGTGGCGATGGTCAGGGCGCTGAGGCGGCGCGGGCTGGCGGCCTCGCGGCGGGTGAGGATCCCCACCACCACGACGATGACCGGCGAGGTGTAGAAGAGGAGCTCGGCGAGCCCGGCGTCGATGTACTGGAGGGAGAGGAAGAACGTGGCGGACTCGACCGCGAACGGGATCAGGCCCAGCGCGAAGCCGGCGAGGAGCAGTCGGCGTGAGGGCATCGCGGGACGGCGCACGGCGATGATCGCCCAGAACGCGCCCGCGGAGAGCAGGAAGCGCAGCACGAGCAGGGTGATCGGGTCCATTCCCGTGGCGTAGGCGTAGGTGGCGAAGATCGCCTGAAGGCCGAAGCCGACGGCCGCCGCGAGGGCGAGGAGCATGCCGCCACGGTGGGTGAGGGAACGGGACATGCACCAAAGGTACGATGGCCATAGAACTAGTGGTAGCCTCGATGTGCAACATCTACCCAAGGCTTTTCCTATGACCCTGCAGCAGCTCCGATACGTCCTCGCCGCGCTGGAGCACGGCTCGTTCAGCGCCGCCGCCGAAGCCTTGCACATGGCGCAGCCGTCGCTGTCGGAGCAGGTGCGGGCGCTGGAGGCCGAGCTGGGCGTCTCGCTGTTCGAGCGGGTCGGCCGCGGGGTGGTGCCGACCGCCGCCGCGCAGGCCCTGCGGCCCCACGCCCAGGACGCCCTGGAGGCCGCCGAGGCGGCCCGCGCCTCGGTGGTCGAGGTGCGGGAGCTGCGGGGCGGGACCGCCGCGTTCGGCCTGTGGTCGCACTCCCACTACTACGGGACGACCGACATCGCCGCCGAGTTCCGCCACCGCCACCCCGAGGTGCGGCTGCGGCTGCTGGGGCAGAACAGCGCCGAGGTGACCGAGCAGGTGCGGATGGGCAACCTCGAGCTGGGCATCATCGCCCTGCCGATCGACGACGCCGGCCTCGACGTGCGCCCGATCTTCCGCGACGAGCTGGTCTACATCACGGTCGAGGAGGAGCTGCTGCACGAGCCGGTGACGATCGAGCGCGTCGCCGAGGCCGCGCTGATCCTCCCCGACGCCGTGTGGGGGCCGCGCGACCCGGTGCGCCGCCAGCTCGCCGAGCGGGCCCAGCTCGCCGGCGTCGCGATCGACCCGGTCCTCGACGTGGAGGACGAGGAAGCGGCATTGGACCTCGCGGGCCGCGGCCTGGGGGCCACCGTCACCTCCCGGGGGGTGCTGCTGCACCTCGGTCGTCGCGTGTCCCGCCGCCTGGGCTGGGCTCCGTTCGAGGAGCCCCTGCTCGACACCATGGCGGTGATCATCCGCCGCGGCGCCCGCCTGTCCCCCGCCGCGCGGGAGTTCAGCGAGATCGCCGAGACCCACCTCGCCGAGGTGGCGACGCGCCTGGACGAGCTCTCGATCCGCCGCAACCCGGGCGGATCGCCCGGCGACCTCGACTAACGCCCGAAGCGCTCCCCGGGCTCGCGCCCGAAGACGACCTGGTCCGGGAGCAGGGTGCGCGGCGGCGGCGACGGGTCGGCGGAGACCGAGACCGTCTCGGCGACGCTGCGGGTGACCGTGATCTCGGCGCCGTCGGCGTCCTTGACCGTCACGTCGTGGTCGTCGCTGACCGTGATGACGCCCTTCAGGCCGGGCTCCAGGCCCGAGTCCTTGAGGTAGTGCAGCAGGTCCTCGGCCTCGTTCTCGAAGCGCAGGATCTGCACGCGGGCGTCGACCTCGACGTCGGCGAGGGGCACGCCCTCCAGTCGCTGGCCGACGTTGATCGGGTGGCCGTGCGGGCAGGTGGTGGCGTCGCCGATCGCGGCGAGCATGCGCTCCTCCAGGACGGGGGACATCGCGTGCTCCAGCCGCTCGGCCTCCTCGTGCACCTCGTCCCACGGGACGTTGAGCACGTCGGTGAGGAAGCGCTCGATGAGCCGGTGGCGGCGCACGATCTCCTCCGCCTGCTCCAGCCCGCTCGCCGTGAACGAGATGGTCTTGTCCCCGGCCCGGGTGATGAAGTCGTCGCGCTCCAGGCGCCGGATCATCTCGTGGACGGTCGGAGGGGACAGCTGCATCGCGCGAGCGACGTTGGCCCCGGTCATGGGAAGGCCCACCTCGTGCAGCCAGAAGAGGATCTGGAGGTACTCCTCCTCGGCGACGGTGGCGTGATCACTCGACATGAGCCCATCCTAGCGGCCCGGGTATCGTGCGCTCGATGGAGCTCACTTCCGGTACCCGCGCCTTCGTCACCGGCGCCTCCCGCGGGATCGGCCGCGCCCTCGCCGAGCGGCTCGCCGCCCGCGGCGCGATCGTCGGCCTGGCCGCCCGGTCCGCCGACGAGCTGGAGGCCGTGCGGGCCGGCCTGCCCGGCGATCACCACACCGTGCACCCGTGCGACGTCAGCGACGAGACGGCGGTCGCCGAGGCGATCGCGGCCTTCGTGGCCCGCCACGGCGGCATCGACCTGCTGGTCGCCAACGCGGGCCTGGCCCACTACGGCCCGTTCCGCGACCAGTCGCTCCAGGACGCCCTGCAGATGAGCGAGGTCAACTGGCACGGCACCCTCTTCACCGTCCACGCCGCGCTGCCGCACCTGCTGGACCAGGCGCGCGGCCACATCGTCGTGGTGTCCTCGGGGGTCGCGCTGCGCTCCTTCCCGTGGGGTGCGGTCTACGGGGCGACGAAGGCGGCCCAGCGCGGTTTCGCCGAGGCCCTGCGCCACGAGCTGAGCGGGACGGGCGTGTCGGTGACCACCGTCTACCCGGGGTCGACGGAGACGTCGCTGCACGCGCAGGAGGCCGCCGACCGCATGCCGGACTGGACGCGGGTCGGGCCGCCGCCGGTCGCGGCGGGCGAGATCGCCGACCGCATCGTCAGCGGCGTCGAAGCGGACGTGCGCAGCGTCTACCACCCGTCCAACATCTGGCTGCTCGGTGCGGTCCACAACGCCGCGCCCCGCCTCTCGGACGCGATCCTGCGCCAGGTCCGCGGCGCGACGTCCGCCCCGCGCAAGGATTGACGGACGTCCTCCAAGTTGTTGCCGAGGGGTGGCAACAACTTGGAGAACGCCGTGCAGCCGGTCAGGCGGTGGCGTGGACCGCGTCCGCGAGGCGCTTGACGCCCTCGGGGATCTGGTCGACCGTCACGCCGGAGTAGGCCAGGCGCAGCGTGTTCTCCCCGCCCTCGAGCAGGAAGTCGGTGCCCTTGACGATGGCGACGCCGCGCTCGCTGGCCGCCGCGGCGATCGCGTCGATGTTCGCGCCCTCCGGCAGCTCGACCCACATGAAGTAGCCGCCCTCGGGCGCCTGGTAGGTGGCCTCGGGCAGGTGCTCGTCCAGCGCCGCGACGAGCGCCGCGACGCGCTCCTTGAGGGCCGACTTCACCGTGGCGATCGAGGTGTCGATCGCGCCGGAGACGCAGAACTCGTGCACGATCGACTGGGCGACCATGTTCGGGGCGATGTACGTGTTGGTCGCGTTGCCCGCGATCTGCTTGATCAGCGCGGGCGGCCCGACGAGGTAGCCGACGCGGATGCCCGGGCACACCGTCTTGGAGAACGACGACGCGTAGACGACGCGCTCGCTGCCGCCCTCCATCGAGAGCATCGTGGGCAGCGGCTCGCCGCTGAAGCGGATCGCGATGTACGGGTCGTCCTCGAAGATGAGGAAGTCGTACTCGGCGGCCAGGTCCAGCAGCTCGCGCCGCTTGGCCTCGCTCAGCGTGTAGCCGGCGGGGTTCTGGAAGTTCGGGATGATGTGGGCCATCGACGGGCGCACGCCGCTCTCCAGCAGGGCGCGCAGCTCGGCGGTGTCGATCCCGTCGGTCTGCAGGCTGACCGGGCGCACGTCGGCGCCGCGGTTCTTCAGGCCGAGCAGGGTGCGGTCGTAGGTCGGCTTCTCGACGACGACCGGCGTGCCCTCCTGGACGAGGACGTCGAACAGGAACGCGTCGGCCTGCATCGAGCCGTTGGTGACCAGGACGTGGTCGGGCGTGACGCCGTGCTGCTCGGCGATCCAGGCGCGGAGCGGCACGTAGCCGATCGACGTGCCGTAGCCGGTGGTGCCGGCCGGATCGTTGTCGAACGCGCGCTGCGCGGCGGCCTTGAGGCCCTCGACGTCGACGATGTCGAGGGACGGGGCCCCCCGGGCGAAGGAGATCAGATCAGCCATCCTTCGAGTCTGCCACAACGGCTCGGAAGCCGATGTGGCCGACCGCACGTCCCTACTGGTCCGAGGACACGTCCCGGTCCGAGACGCCCGGCACGCCGCTGCTGTCGCCGGGGTTGGGACGGGCCAGCGTCGGGGTGGTGGACGTCTGCGTGGTCGTCGTCGCGGTGGTGCGCGTCGTCGTCGTGGCCGTGCCGGGCACCGTCTGCGTGGTCGTCGTCCGCGGGGAGGTCTCCGTCGGGGTGGTGACGGGCGCCTCGCTGCCGTCGATGACCTTCGCCGTCGGGGCCTTCTCGCCCGCGATCTCGGCCAGGGCGGCGTCGCGCTGCAGGTCCGTGATCGGGATCAGGTCCTTCAGGCGGGCCAGGGCCTGCGCGCCGTCGACGTAGTCCTTGAGGAACTTGCGCACCTCAGACCGCTTCAGCGCGGTCTTCGTGGTGTAGAGCGAGATGTGGCGGGCCAGCGGGTACGAGCCGTTGGTGATCGTCAGCGCCGACGGGAACACGCAGTTCGGCCCCGGGTAGATCGTCTGGCCGTCCTTCGTCGTCGCCGGGAGGTTGTCCAGCGGCGGGACCACCGTGGTCGGGTCGATGAGGTACGGCAGCGGCTTGGTCGTCGTCGTGCGCGTGGTGACCGCGGTGGTCGACACCGTGTTGGCGTTCGTCGTCGTGCGCGACGGGGTGGTCGTCGTGGTCGTGACCGCGGCGGCCGGGTTCGGCGTCGTCTGGCCCGTCGCCTTGGCGACGTCGGCGGCCAGTGCCTGCTGGTCGGCGGCCGTCAGGTCCTGGAACTGGATCGGCTGGCTGGACTTCGTCTCCGGCACGCCGTAGTCGATCTCCATCGGCCGCAGTTCCTGCTCGTAGATGCCGTAGTACGAGAAGCGGAACGGCCCGATGAAGCCGCGCTGGCCGGTGCCGCGCAGCGCGCGACGGGCGTAGTCGGCCTGCTGGCGGGCGATGTTGGCGTCGAACTTGCGGATGGCCCGCGCCCGCGCCTCGGCCTTGACGCGCGCGACGAAGCGGGCGTTGGCCCGGATCAGCGCGGGGCCGTTCACGACGACCTTCTTCTTCTTGTTCAGCGCGTTGATCCGGTCGATCTCCTTCAGGGCCTTGGCGTTGGCCTGATCGACCGCCCTGTTGATGTAGTCGGTGCGCGCCTTGGCGTTGGACGTCTTCAGGTAGCGGGCGTGGCGGGCGATGCGGGCCTCGGCGGCGCGGCGCACCGCGGCGCCGGTGACCGTCTCGCGCTCGGCGAGGTCGGTCCGGCGGGCGAGGTAGTCGGCGCGCACGTCGCCCAGCGTCGGGTTCGGGATGCCCAGGACGATCTGGCCGAACAGCTGGAAGCCGCTGGAGCCCTGGTCGCGGCCGACGGTGCGCAGCGGCAGGTCGTCGAAGCCGAGCTGGTTCCAGTTGTCGTACGTCGAGCCGGCCTTGAAGATGTCGCGGCTCTGGCGGACCGTGATGCAGTCGCCGCCGACGTCGGAGGCGTTCTTGGTGGCCAGGACGATCGCGTCGGACGCGGTCTGCATCGGCGCGGCGAGGTCGACGCCGTTGCGCTTGCACGCGGCCTGCTCGGCGCCCGTGGGCTCGCGGGTGACGGTGATGACGTCGACGCGGCCGGCGCACAGGTCGCCGAAGTTGTCGGCGTCGGTGCCGACGGCGCGGATGACGTTGACCGACGAGGAGCCGGTGAAGTCGTTGATCGCGGTGCCGGTGACGGGATCCCCGGTGACCGTGTCGACCGCCACCGTGTTGGCGGGGCGCGTGGGCAGCTTGGGGGTGGTCACCGTCTTGGTCGTGGCGGTGGTGGCCGTGGTGGCCGTCACCGCGACCGTGCGGTCGGGCCCCGTCTCGTTGCTCTGCACGCCGCAGCCGGTGCCGACGGCGATGGCCGCGACGGCGCCGAGGGCGGCGGCGGGGATGGCGATCCGTGCGCGCATCAGCCGTCGTCTCCGTTCGCGGTCCGGGCTGCGGCCTCGGTCGAGCTCAGCGCGGGGAACGTGTAGAAATTCCCGGTGATCTTGACGACCTCGAAGTCGCTGAGGTGCAGGCCCTGGATCTCGTTGCCGCGCAGCAGCGGCGTGGCGTTGGCCCGCTTGTTGTCGATCTTGGGCAGCAGCCGGCCGTCGGGGCGCAGGTAGCGGCCGTTGGCGCCCTTCATGGGCTGCGTCCAGTCGTAGTTCATCTTCGCGTAGAGCGAGGGGGTGCGGGAGCGCTCGACCACGATCGCACCGTAGGTGCGCAGGGCCTTCATGATCGCCCGCTGGGCCACGACGTTCGTGCGCGGCAGCAGCTTCGGCGCCTTGACGCCGGGCTTCAGGCGGATGCGCGCGCCCTCGGGGATCGAGTCCGGGGCGCCGACGCCGTCCGTCGCCGAGGCGGGCTGGACGTACTTGTCGCGGGCCGGGCCGGGGAGGGCGATGGCCAGCGCGTGCTCGATGCGGCCGGCCTTGATCTCCTCCGGCAGCAGCACGCCCGCGAAGGACGGCAGGCCGGAGCCGATCGTGCTGACCGAGTTGGGCACCTGGTAGCCCGAGCCGTTCAGCGTCCACTTGCGCAGGAACTGGTAGCTGATCGTGTCGCCGGCGCGGCGGGCGCGCCACATCGCGTAGGCGACGCCGTTGGACGCGTCCTCGATCACCAGCGCGCCGTCGTAGCTGGGCACCGGCCGGGCGTCGGTGGGGATCGGCAGCGTCGGGACGTTGGCGCCGTCGCCGCAGTAGGGCGGCAGCTGGCGGCAGACCAGGCGCGTCGGCTCCCCGTCTTCGGTGGTGTAGATCGGGATCGACCAGCGGTTCGTGTTGATGAACACGCCCGCCTTGTTCGTCACCGTCTGCTTGCGGGGCTCGGCGTTGCCGTTCTCGACCAGGCCGACGCGCTGGTTGGCGAGCCGCATGTACGTGGCCGACTTCGGATCGGTCCCCTGGCCCAGCGCCGAGGTGTTCCACGGGCTGGTGTCGGCGAACGGGCGGATCAGCGAGAGCTGGCCGGACGTGTCGTTGGGGTCGATGCCGGCGGCGCCCGGGGCGCCGGTGGGCTCCGCGCTGGCCGAGCCGGGACCGTCCTGGACGCCCGCGCCACCGCTGCCCGCGCGCTCGGCGGCCTGCTTCTTGGCCGCGGCGGAGCTCGTCGTGGACGTGGTGACCGTCGTGGTCTTCTTGGCCGGCTCGTCCTTGCCGACGTCGAAGCCGAAGTAGGCGATGAGCGCGATGACGGCGATCACGACGATCGCGATGAGGATGGCTCTCATGCGGTGCCCTCCGGGGCGGAGGGTGCGGGTGCGGACGGGGAGGCGCTGCGGTGGCGCAGGGCCTCGGGAAGCTCCTGGGCGGCGCTGCGGACCTGCTGGCCCGCGGCGTCCAGCGGCGTGAGCGGCGCCATCGGCTCGGGCGTGCGGCGGCCCTCGGCCGCGGTCAGGTCGCGTGCGGCGGACAGCGCGTCGAGCAGTTCGTCCAGGCGGGCCCGCACGTCGATCGCCTCGTCGAGGCGGCGCTGCAGGTGCTGGGCGCGCTCGAGCAGCTCGTTCGTCAGGTCGTCGATGCGCTGCTGGCGGGCGACCGCGTACTCCTCGGCCCGCTGGCGGGCGTCGGTGAGGTAGGCGGCGGCCTGCGACTCGGCGGCGCGGCGGATGCGGTCGGCGTCGGCCTCGGCGGCCAGGCGGGTCTCGGCGGCCTGGCGCGCGGTGCGCGCCTCGACCTCCTCCTGCACCTGGCGGCCGGCCTGCTCGGCCTGGCGCATGATCTCGCTGACGCGCTGGTTGATCGACGCGGCGATCTCGTCCGTGCGCGGCGTGGACTCGTCAGCGCCGGCCATGGTCGGCCTCCGGTGCGGGGTGGATCGCGAGCATCACGGTGCGGTGGTGACGGTGGTCGTGCGCGTGGTCGTGGTGCCCCGGGGCGCCACGCCGGCGGCGTTGGCGCCGCTGGACGTCGCGCCGCCGCCGGTCCCGGAGCGGGACGTGCCGCCGGTGGTCGACGACCCGGACGCCGGAGCGGTGGGGGCGACCTTGAGCATCGTGTAGCGGTCGGTGGCGAAGATCGGCGTCAGGCCCGGGGTGCCGCCGGTGACGGCGTTCGGGTAGCGCTGGGTGACGAGGTCCCCCGACGTCGGGCTGTTGGTGGCCATGATGTACGGCACCTTGCCCCACGGGTCGTTGAGGATCTCCTTCCACTTCTTGTCGCCCTTGTCGACGCGCAGGAAGTACTTGGGCGGCTGCCCGGAGAGGAGGATCACGCCGAAGGTCTTGGCGTTGTCGGTGAGGACCGCGTCGCGGCCGCTGACGTTCTGCTTCACGTAGGCGGCCATCTGCGACTCGGGGTCGATGCCCACGGTGTAGCCGCCGCGGGAGGACGTGCCCTCCTGGCTCTTGCCGGTGAACAGCGTGCGCGTGTAGGCCTGCTCCAGCGACTGGAACGGGTAGTCCTTCATCCCCATCCAGGCCGTGTAGCAGCCGACCACGAGGATCACGAGCGTGACGATCCACAGGATCAGGCGCGCGCCCACGAAACTTCGGTAGAGCCAGCCCGCGCCGACGAACGCGGTGATCATCATCGGGAACGAGTCCCGCAGCGTGAGCAGGCCCTCCCGGTCGTTGATCAGGGCGTCGGCGCCCATGATCACGATGCCGATGACGATGAAGCTGGAGAGCCACAGCGCCATGTCGTTGCGCTGGGTCACGAAGGCCACGACGAGTCCCGGCACCACGAGGAACGCGAGTGGGAACACCGCCACGTTGAGCTGCAGCAGGCGCTTGGCGACGTCGTTGAAGTCGAGCTGGCTGAGCTCGTTCACCCCGGCGGAGTTGACGGCCTGGGTGGACGTCGCGCCGTTCACCCAGCCGAACGGGTCGCCGACGATGAGGGCGTTGAACAGGATCCAGATCGCCAGGACATAGATGACGGGGGCCGCGAAGGCGATCACCGAGCCCTCGATCTCGATCTTGCGGGCCTGGCGGCGGGCCAGCGCGACGCCGATGAGGATGCAGAGCAGGAACGCCCACACGATGAAGCCGTAGCGGGTGAGGACGAGCACCGCGAGCGTCAGGCCGGAGCCGATCAGGAAGCGCGGCTCGCTGGTGACGTACCAGCTGATGAAGAAGTAGAGCGCGATGGCCAGGAACGCGCTGTAGACCGCCTCCGACATGCCGTTGCCGCTGTAGAAGAGCCACATCGGGTTGACCGCGAAGGCCAGGACGAGCGGCGCGCGCAGCATCAGCGGCATGTCGCAGCGCGCCATGATGCGGTCGAGCATCCCGACGGTGAGCGCCGCGAAGAAGGCCGAGGTGACGGGCAGCGCGATCAGCCCGGTGGCGATCGGCTTCACGATCGCCGACGGCAGCAGCACCATCGTGGTGAGCGGCGGGTAGGAGAAGCCGACGGCCGCGAGCTTCTGCGGGTCGTTGTGCCAGACCAGGAACGCGCGGCTCAGGCGGTCGAGCGCGTCGAAGACCACCACGTGGGCGTTGACCGTCGTCTGGTACCCGAGCAGCGAGTACAGGATCCACAGGACCAGGACGATGAGGACGGTGTAGAGCGCGCGGGGCGCCGCGACGCCGGGGCCGTGCTCCTCGGTGTCGAGCGAGGTGCCAGCGGAGTGCGGCGGCCGGTAGCGGCGCGGCTGTTCGACGGAGATGGCCATGGGCTACGCCGCCTCTCGGGCGGTGACGGACGCGGGCGCCGGGCGCGCCGGCGGCGCGGCGGCCGGGGGATGGTCCCCGGAGTCCAGGCCGTGCACCGTCTTCTCCCAGTAGAACGGGTTGGTGAACAGCTGGATGAAGCCCTTCCACGCGGCAAGCGACATGAGACCCCAGTAGAGCGGTGAGAGCAGGGCCCACTTGGCCAGCTCGAAGTACCCGCGCTGCACGCAGCCGGCGACGTTGAGGTACATGAAGATGAAGTTGCCGATGAACAGCTGGAACGCCGCGAGGTAGAACACGAGCGGCGGGAACAGCTCCTCGATCCACCCGGCCTGGGTGATGAGGAACAGCGTCGTGAGGCCCCAGAAGATCGGGTTGAGCAGGAAGATGAACGTGCCGCCGACCATCATCTGGAAGGAGAACCAGCTCTTCGGGCCGACCTGCCCGGCCAGCTTGGCCGGGTTGCGCATGTGGACGAGCCACGTCTGGATGTAGCCCTTGATCCAGCGGGAGCGCTGGTTGATCCAGTTCTGGAGGTCCGAGTTGGCCTCCTCGTACGTGGTCGAGTCGATCATCGCCGTCTTGTAGCCCGCCTTGTGGAGGCGGATGCCCAGGTCGGCGTCCTCGGTCACGTTGAAGGGATCCCACGCGGCCAGGTCGATCAGCCGGTCGGTGATGAAGTGGTTGGAGGTGCCGCCGAGCGGGATCGGCACGCCCTGGGCGTCCAGGCCCGGCAGCATCAGGTCGAACCACATCGAGTACTCGGTGGTGAACCAGCGCGTCAGGAGGTTCTGGTCCGCGTTGAAGTAGTTGAGCTTCGCCTGGATGCACGTGATCGCCGAGTCCGACTTGCGGAAGGCGGCGACGACCTTCTTGAGCTGGTCGGGATCGGGCCGGTCCTCGGCGTCGTAGATCACGACGTACTCGCCGTCGGCCTGCAGCAGGCCGTAGTTGCACGCCTTCGGCTTCGTCTTGGGCTGCGCGTCCGGCACCACGACGAGCTTGAAGTGGGGCGGCAGGTTCATCGCGAGGATGGCCGGGACCGTCTCGTCGTCGTCCTCCTCGCAGAGCAGGCGCACGTCGAGCTTGGTCTTCGGGTAGTCCAGCCCGCCGATGCCGCCGACCAGGCGCGGGATGACCGCGGCCTCGCGGTAGAGCGGCACGAGGATCGTGTACATCGGCAGGTCGCGCTCGTCGATCGCGTCGAGCTCCTCCGGCGTCACGTCGATCTCGTACGTGTGGCCGAGCGCGTCGTAGGTCAGCCAGAACTTGTAGAAGGACGTCGTGAGGTAGAAGAGCGAGCAGATCGCCATCACGACGATCGCCGTCGTCTTCAGCCACAGGATCAGGCAGACGATCAGGACCAGCAGCACGATGATGAAGAACGCCTTCTGGGCGCCCGTGATCACGCGGTTGGCGCTCTCGTCGGGGAAGCGGGAGAGCAGCTCGGACTTGGCGACGGCCACGTACTCGCCGCCGTGGACGCGCTGCAGCAGCAGGTCGATCGCGTTGCGGCTGGCCAGGAACCCGCGCAGCTCGAGGTTGGTGTGCTCGCGCAGCGAGGCGACGGTCTCGTCGTCGAGCACGTCGGCCATGGCCACGTAGAGCGTGGTCTGGTCGACGGCGAGCGGCACGACGCGCAGGTGGCGCGTGAGCGGCTCCGGCAGCAGGTCCAGCGCCGCGGGATCGGGCTCGTAGTCCGTGAGGTCGACGACGGGGAGCTGGAACTGCTCGGCGAGGACGGCCACCAGGTCGGCCTCGGAGATGACGCCGTGGCTGACGAGGATGTCGCCGAGCCGGCTGCCGGTGCGCTCCTGCTCGGCCAGGCCGTAGGCCACGTCCTCGTCGGTCGCGTAGCCGCGGGCGACGAGCAGGTCGCCGACGCGCGTGGGGTAGCCGGGGTGCGTGACCGGCGCGGGGCCGGTGAAGGTGGCGTCGGCCGGATCGGCCGGGTCGCTGCTGGGCCACGCCGCGAACGTGTCCTCGATGGCCCACTGGACCTCGGGCTCCGGGGCGATGGCGAACTCCACGCGCCGGCCGGTGAGCGAGGCCGCGATGTCCTGGGCGACCGCGTCGGGCACGTGGGCGCAGACGATCGTCACCACGCCGTCGGCGTAGGACACGGGCAGCATCGTGAAGTGGCGGCAGACCTGCTCGGAGAGCAGGCGCGCGGCGAGCGGGTTGACCGCGAGGTAGTCGTCGGGGTCGGCGCCGGCCGGGTCGATCGTGACGAACGGCAGGCCGGAGTCCGCGGCGAGCTGCCGCGCGAAACGGCGACTGTGCTCGGTGGCCGTCGGGGCGTTCACGTGCGAGGTCCTGAAGTTCGTGGATGGGCCCGGGCGGCGGTCGTCACCGATGCCGCAGGCGCGCCGAGGGTAGCGCGCCGCGCCAACGGAACGCTCCGCTCCTCAGCGCGCGGTCGCACGTCGTCTCGCGCGCTCAACGGGGGTTCGGTCCCGGAGAGACCATGATCGGAGGAACGGGGCGCGGCTCGCCGGGGGCGCCCGGGGGGCGGACGACCGGCGCGGTCTCGGTGCGGACGACGACGGGAGCCGGCTCCTGCTCGACGACCACGACGTGCGGGGCGCCGTCGTCGTGGTCCTTGCCGTTGCCGTTGCCGTTCCCGTCGCGCTTGTTGCGGTCCGAGGTGGCGAAGCCGACGTAGAACAGCGCCAGGATCGCCAGCGGGGCGAGCAGGAAGGACAGGAAGAACACCGCGAAGCCGAGCAGGGCGATGACGATCACGCCGATCAGCTGGAACGGCTTGTACCCGTCGTCGGAGCGGCCCTGCTGGATCTCAGGAGGCATCGGGGCTCACCGTGGGGATTGTGACGACGAGGCCGGTCGCAGCGGCGCGTTCGACGATGAAGGGGACGGTGGTGACCGCGGCGAGCTCGGGGACGAGCGCGGTCGGCGTGCCGAAGTCCACGTCGATGACGGCGCGCTGGCCCTGGAAGCCGCGCACGTACACGTCGCGCACGCCGGGGACCCGCGCGATGCCCTGCTCGAAGGCGCTGAGCGAGGCGATGTCGGTGAACGGGCCGGCGTCGACGGTCACCGCGCCGACGTAGCGCTGCTCGACGGCGCCCACCGCGTCCGGGGCGACGGCGGCCGGCGCGGGCTGGGCCGGCGGCTGGCCGGCGGGGATGCCGGGGGCGGGCACGGGCGGGGCGACCGGTGCCGGGGCGGTCGCGGCGGGGGGAAGCGGCGCCTCGGGGCCGGCGGTCGGGCTCGCGGCGGCCGCGGCGGCCTGCGCCGCGACGAAGCGGGCCATGATCTCGTCCTGGGCCCGCTCGTCGTGGATTGGCGCGCTGACGGGGGTGCCCTCGACGGGGGCGGGAACGGGCGGGACGGCCGGGACGGCGATCGGCGCGGGGGCGACGGGCACCGCCGTGGGCGGGGCGACGGCCTCGGCGGCGGGCCGCTCGGCCTCGGTGAGCGCGCTGCGGTAGGCCTCGAGCAGCCGACCGGCGGAGTCCTGGAGCTCCGCGCCGTAGCTGCGCAGCGCGTCGAGCTGCTCCTCGAGGGCGGTCAGGCGCGCGTCGGTCGCGGTCCGGTCGATCACGTCGTCGGGCGCGGGCGCGGGCGGGGCCGCGACGGGCTCCGGGGCCAGCGGCGGCGCGGCGTGCAGGCCGCTCGGCGGGGTCGCCGGCGCCGCGGCGATCGGGGTCGGCGGCGGCGGGACGAGCGGCGCGGCCGGCGTGGCGGCCGGGTGGCCGACGCGGGCCAGTTCCTGCTCCAGCTCGCGCAGCTTCCGCTCGAGCTCGCCGAGAGAGGAGGATACGTCGCCGGGGTTGCCTGAGGTGGCCAAGGTGTGGAGAGTAGTTGTAAAGGGTGCCAATTGCACCACGGTACACGCAGACGGTACCAGCGTCCTGGGCGGATACCTGTCCTTGAGTCGGCCTGGAGGGGGTGATGACCCCCTCCCAGTTGCCGCGAACACCGAGGCGGTCCGACGGATCATGCCGCCCGACCCTGTGAGGTTCCTGGGACCTTCCGGCCCCAGGAACCGCGGGACGTCTGCCTAGCCGCCGAGGATCTCGATGGCGATGTCGGCGACCTGCGTGGGGGTGCGACCGACGCGCACGCCCTGGGACTCCAGCGCCTCGGCCTTGGCGGCCGCGGTGCCGGCGGAGCCGGAGACGATCGCGCCGGCGTGGCCCATCGTCTTGCCCTCGGGGGCGGTGAAGCCCGCGATGTAGCCGACGACCGGCTTCGTCACGTTGGCCGCGATGTAGTCCGCGGCCTCCTCCTCGGCCGAGCCGCCGATCTCGCCGCTCATCACGATGAGCTCGGTCTCGGGATCGGCCTCGAACAGGGCGATGATGTCGATGAAGCTGGACCCGGGGACCGGGTCGCCGCCGATGCCGACGATCGACGAGTTGCCGAAGCCGCGCTGGGCCATCTCGTTGCCCACCTGGTAGGTCAGCGTGCCGGAGCGCGACACGACGCCGACGTTGCCCGGCTTGAAGAACGACGCGGGGATGATGCCCACGTTCGCCTTGCCGGGGGACAGCAGGCCGGGGCAGTTCGGCCCGAGGACGCGGGTCCCCGGGTGATCGCGCTTGACCGTGTTGTAGAGCTTGAGCTCGTCGTGGGCGGGGATGCCCTCGGTGATGATGACCACCAGTTCGACGCCGGCCTGGGCGGCCTCCAGGGCCGAGGCCGCCGCGAACGGCGGCGGCACGAAGATCATCGCGGTGTTGGCGCCGGACTCCCTGACGGTGTCCTCCCAATTGGCGAACACCGGGATGCCGTCGACGTCCTCGCCGGCCTTCTTCGGGTTGACGCCGCCGACGACGTTCGTGCCGTACGCGCGGTTGTTCAGCGTGTGGAACGAGCCTTCACGGCCCGTGATGCCGGCGACCGCCAGCTTGGTGTCGTTGCCAATGAGGATCGACATCTAGCGGCTCTCCTTCGCGAGCGCGACGACCTGTGCGGCCGCCCCGTCCATCGTCGTTGCGGCGTACACGTTGGGCAGCGCCGCCTCCTCGAGGATCCGGCGACCCTCGACGTCGTTGGTGCCGTCGAGGCGGACCACGAAGGGCACCGACGGCTGGAGGGCGGCGAACGCGGCGACCAGGCCGTTGGCGACCTCGTCGCAGCGGGTGATGCCGCCGAAGATGTTCAGCAGCACCGCGTTGACGTTCTCGTTGCTGAGGATCAGCTCGATGGCCTGCGTGACCTTGGCGGCGTCGGACCCTCCGCCGGCGTCGAGGAAGTTCGCCGGCTCGCCGCCCGCGCCCTTGACGACGTCCAGGGTCGACATGACCAGGCCGGCGCCGTTGCCCATGATGCCGATGTCGCCGTCGAGCTTGACGTAGATGACGCCCTGCTCGTGGGCCTTCAGCTCGATCGGGTCGGCGTTGGCCGAGTCGCCGAGGTCGGCGTTCTCGGGGTGGCGGAACAGCGCGTTGTCGTCGAGCGTGACCTTCGCGTCGAGCGCCTTGACCTCGCGGTCCGGCGTGACGATCAGCGGGTTGATCTCGGCGAGGCTCGCGTCCTCCTCGATCCACACCGTGTAGAGCGCGACGAGCGCGTCGGCGACGCCCTCGATCACGTCGGCGTCGGCGCCGCCGCGGGTGGCGATGTCGACGGCCTGCTCACGCGACAGCCCGACGAGCGGGTCGACGTTCTCGCGGATGAGCTTCTCCGGCGTGTTCTCGGCGACCTCCTCGATGTCCACGCCGCCCTCGACGCTGAACATGACGAGCGGCTTCTTGGCCGAGCGGTCGAGCAGCACGGAGGCGTAGTACTCGGTCGCGATGTCCGAGGCGTGCTCGATCCACAGGGTCCGCACGATGTGGCCCTTGATGTCGAGCCCGAGGATGTTGGTCGCGTGCTCGCGCGCCTCGGCCTCGTCGGATGCGAGCTTGACGCCGCCCGCCTTGCCGCGGCCGCCGATGAGCACCTGCGCCTTGACGACGACCGGATAGCCGATCGCGTTGGCGGCGGCGACGGCGTCGTCGACGGTGGTGACAGCCTGGCCGTCGGACACGGCGAGACCGTGCCGGCCGAAGAGCTGCTTGCCCTGATATTCGAGGAGATCCATAGCGGCGGCGATGCTATAAGGCCACCGGTGGCGGTGCGGTCCGCCGCAACCCGCGCGCTATGAGCGGGCGCGCAGAATAACGAACGTGCGAAGATGCGCACCGCATGCCACTACCGAGCAAAGTCACCTGGGTCACCTTCGACGTCTACGGGACGCTGATCGACTGGGAGAGCGGCATTGCGTCCGCCTTCGAGCGCGAGGCGGTCCGGGACGGGTTCACGATCGACCGCAAGGAGATCCTCCCGCTCTTCCACGAGATCTCCAAGGAGGTCGAGGGCGGGTCCTACGAGCTGTACGCCGAGGTCCTGCGCCGCACCGCGGTGCAGATCGCCGAGCGGATCGGCTGGCCGCTGGAGCCGTCGCGCGCCGGGTTCCTGCCCGACTCGCTCAAGCGCTGGGTCCCCTTCAAGGAGACCAACACGCAGCTCAAGAAGTTCACGGGCGCGTTCGAGACGGCGCTGATCTCCAACATCGACGACAAGCTCCTGGGCGAGACGCGCCGGCACCTGCCGGCCGACTTCGACCTCGTGGTCACCGCGCAGCAGGTCCGCTCCTACAAGCCGGATCCCGCGCACTTCAAGGAGTGCCAGCGCCGCATGGGGACCAAGAAGGGCTGGGTCCACATCGGGTCGAGCTACTACCACGACGTCGAGCCGTGCCTGGCGCAGAAGATCCCCGTGATCTGGCTCAACCGCAACAAGGAGACCCTCGAGGCGGGCCAGAAGAAGCCCACCGCCGAGGTCAAGACGCTGCTCGAGGCCACCCGCCTCCTGGGCCTCTAGCCGGCCGTGAAGGTCGTCGGGCTCCACGCCGACGTCCTCGTCGCCACCAGCCGGGTCTACGCCACCACCTGCACGGTGGTGCGCGGCCGGCGGCGGGAGACGGTCACCGACGCGGCGGGCGACGAGGTCGTCGCCGCCGAGGCGTTCGTGATCGACTCGCCGATCTTCCCGGACGAGCTCGACGTGCTGCCAGCGCTGCTCGACCAGGCCGGCTTCCCGTGCACGGGCCTGCTCGCCACCCACGCGGACTGGGACCACCTGCTCGCCCGCATGGCCTTCCCGGGCGCGGCGCTCGGCGTCGGCGAGACGACGGCCGCCCGCCTGGCCGGTGAGCCCGGCGCGGCCGCGCGCGGCCTGCGCGCCTTCGACGAGGAGCATTACGTCGAGCGCGAGACGACGCTGTCGCTCGGCCAGGTCCAGGCCCTGCCGGTGCCCGGGGTGCTGGAGGTGGGCGACGAGGAGCTGATCCTCGAGCCGGCCGACGGCCACACCGCCGACGGCACCGCGGTGTGGATCCCCTGGGCCCGCGTCCTGGTGGTCGGCGACTACCTGTCGCCGGTGGAGATCCCCATGATCAGCGAGGGCGGCTCGCGCGACGCCTACCTGGCCACGCTGGAGCGCCTGCGCGCGCGGGTGGAGGAGGCCGACTGGGTCGTGCCCGGCCACGGCGGCCCCATCGACGCCCAGCGCGCCCTGGCGATCCTGCGCGAGGACGTCGCCTACCTGGAGACGTGGAAGCTGCCGCTGGCCCGGCGCACCACGCAGCAGAAGCGGATCGACGCGGAGAACCGCGAGCGCGCCGGCGCCTGACTGCGCGGTAGGACGGATCTGGGACTGGACCGCGGGGGCGCGGAGGAGCACCATGCTCCGTATGCGTGTTCAGACGCGGGTGCTCGCCGTCCTCTTCGCCACGTGCCTGGGCGCGGTCGGCGGGACCGACGTCGCCGGCGCGGAGTGGACCGAGCCGCGGGAGATCTCGCCGGCGGGCACGGGGGCCACGCAGCCGCAGGTCGCCGTCGACGGCGTCGGCAACGCGACCGTGGTGTGGACCGCGGGCTCGTCCCCGCGGACGATCCGCTCGGCGTCCCGCCCGGCCGGCGGCGTGTGGGACGAGTCCTTCAACCGCACCGCGGGTGCGGCCGACTGCCACGACCCGCAGCTCGCCGTGAACGCCGCCGGGGCCGCCGTGGTGGCGGGCGACTGCGACACCCCCGGCACGGTCCGCGCCGCCTACCGGGCGGCCGGCGGCTCGTGGCAGAGCTCGATCGAGCTCCCGGACGCCGCCGGCGGCACCGACGTCCACGTCGGCATCGACGGCGCCGGCGTGGCCACGGCGGTGTGGCTGAACGGGTCGACGATCTGGTCCGCGCAGCGGACGACGGGCACCGCGGGCACCTGGGGCGCCGCGCTGCGGGTGACGCCCATCGGGGACGACGTCCGCTCCGTCGACCTCGTCGTCGTCCCGAGCGGCCGCCAGACGGTGCTCTGGCGGCGTGACCTGGGGAGTGCGAACAGGTCGAGCGTCGACACGCTCGGTCGCACCGGCGGCGGCGCGTGGGGCGCCACCCCGCAGGGCCTGTCGCCCGCGCCGACGTCGACCGGGCCGGTCGTCCAGGACGACCCGCAGATCGCCGCGAACGAGAGCAACGCGCGCGCCACCGCCTGGGCCATCCACCTGCCGAGCAGCGTGCCCGCGGCCTCCACGCTCACCAGCTTCCAGACGATGTGGGGCTCGGGCACGGGCTGGGGCGGCGGCGTCCTCGGCACCGGCGATCTGCACTCGACGACGGACGGGACGACGAACGTCGAGGTGCCGCAGGTCGCGATCGACGGCGGCGGGCGAGGCTCCGCGGTGTGGCGCAGCTTCGACGCCGGGACGAGCATCTTCCGCGTCCAGTCGTCGACGTCGACGGCCGTCAACTCGGCGTGGTCGGCCCCGGTGTTCCTCTCCACCAGCTTCATCGACCTGAGCGAGCCGCAGGTCGCGGCCGGCGCCAGCGGCGGGGCGACCGCCGTGTGGCGGGCCAACGGGACCGCCCACCGCGTGGTCGAGGCGGCGCGCCGCGTAGGCGCCGGCGCGTTCGGGCCGCCGGCGTTGGTCTCCGACCCCACGCACAGCGCCGAGACACCCCGGGTGACGGTCGATCCGGCCGGCAACGCGGTCGCGGTCTGGCAGGACAGCGACAGCGGCGGCGGGGCCCGCACCGCGGTGGCCGTCGACGACGTGCGACCCCCGGTGGTGTCGGGGATCGCCGTGCCCGCGAGCGTGGCCGTCGGCGACGGCGCCGCGATGGGCGTCGCGGCGAGCGACACCTGGTCGGGGCCGCCGTCGATCGCCTGGGACTTCGGTGACGGCACGACCGCGACGGGCACCGACGTGGTGCACGCCTACGCGACGGCCGGCCCGCGGACGGTGACCGTCACCGCGACGGACGGCGTGGGCAACGCCGTCGTCCAGACGCGGGTGATCGACGTGACCGCCGTCCTCCCGCCCGGTGGCGGAGGAGGAGGTCTTCCCGGCGGAGGCGGAGGCCTCCCCGGCGGCGGAGGAGATCTTCCCGGCGGAGGCGGCACCCCGGGCGGCGGTGAGGCCCCCGGAGGCGGCAGCCCCGCGAAGCGGAAGGTCACGCTCCGCGTCACCGTCCCCAAGCAGTCCTGGAAGACGATCCGCAAGGCCAGGGCCGTGGCGCTGCGGTGCACGCTCGACGTCCCCGGCCGGTGCGCCTCCACCGTCACGATCTCCCGCGCGACGGCCAAGCGCCTGCATCTGAGGATCGGCCGGAAGGCCAAGACGCTGAAGGTCGGCTCGGGGAAGGCGACGGCCAAGAAGGGGCGCGTCGGCTACAAGGTGAAGGTGAAGCTGACCGCCAAGGCCCGCGCGGCGATCGCCCGGACCCGCCGCGACGTGCCGCTGACGCTCTCGATCACCGGCAGCGCCACAGGCCGGACCTCGGCGACGCTGACCAAGAAGCTGACGATCCGCCGGTAGCGCCCACACGCCACCGCGATTTCACCCCCCGACCGCGCGGCCAACCGCGGCCGCCCGCGTGCGGACCGTCCGGCCATGGGGAAGGCGGCCGGGCGCTCCTAGGGTGGAGGGGTGAAGACGAACGGCCGGGTCGGGCGGATTCCGGGAAACGACCGCGCGCTGCCGATGCTGCTGCAGGTCGCGCAGGGGCCGGGGCAGTCGCTGGCCCAGGTCGCCGACGCCCTGCGGATGCCCCGGCCGTCCGCGCTGCGCGTGCTCCGCGACCTCGAGCAGTGCGGGTGGGTGGACCGCGACGAGGGCAGCGGCTACTCCCTCGGCCCCGTGGTGCTCGCGCTGGCCCGCGCGTACGTCACCGAGACGCCGCTCCTGGCCGCGGCCACGGGCCCGGTGGAGGCGCTGCGGGACGAGCTCGGCGCCACTATCGCCCTGAGCGTCGTCTCCGGCGCCTGGTGGATCTGCGTGCACGAGGCGCGCGGCCCGGACCGCGACGCGGTGGAGCACGAGCGCGGCCGCTCGCAGCCGTTGGAGCAGGGGGCGATCGGGCAGCTCCTGCTCGCCCACATCGCCGGCTCGCGGCGCACGTGGGCGCTCGAGACGCGCATCCCCGACGACGTTCCGGCCGCGCGGGATCGCCGCGCGGCGATCGAGCACACGTGCGCGACGATCCGCGAGCACGGCTACGCGGTCGGCCCGCACGACGGGGACGGGGACGCCGCCACGATCGTCGTCCCGGTGCTCGTCCCCGCCTTCGACGGCGAGACGGCCTACGCGCTCACCGCGTTCGTCCCCGGGCTGGATCTCGCCGACGACGTGGAGCGGTGGGTCGGCGCGCTGCGGGTCGGCGCCGGGCGGATCGAGCGGGCGCTCGCCCCCGTCGGGGCCTGAGGCCGCGAGACGCTCCGGTTCGCTCAGGCGTCCGCGCGGGGGAGGGCCACGCCGAGCAGGAGGTCCCGCCCGTCGTTGTCCTTGGAGCGCTCGCTGAAGCCGTGGCGCCGGTAGAGGGCCAGCGCCGCGTCGTTGGTCTCCCAGGTGTCGAGCTCGATGCGCCGGGCGCCGCGCTTGCGGGCGCGCTCGAACGTCAGCTCGACGAGCGACTCGCCCACGCCGCGGCGGCGGGCGGCGGCCTCCACGAAGAGGTCCTCGAGCCAGCAGTCGGGGGAGGCCGTCCAGATGCAGAAGCGGAAGCGCAGCTGGGCCACGCCGAGCGGCGGGGAGTCGTCGTCGGGGGCCGACAGCAGGAACTCGGTGTCGGTCTGGTCCATGAGGCGCTCGACCCCGGCGAGGATCGCGTTGTCGCTCGGCGCCGTCCGGCCGTAGTAGTCGCGGAAGCCGCGGATCAGGCGGGCGACGGCCTCGGCCTCGTGGTGCTCGGCGATCCAGGCGCGGGCCTGGGTGGCGGGGTGCTGCTCGGTGGGATCAGGCATCGGCGACCTCCGTGCGGGCGACGTTCCATTGGACGGTCATGTCTGCCACCGTCGTCCCCGCCGCGTTGACGAGCGAAACGCGGACGGGGAAGCGGACCTCGCCCTCGGCGTCGAGGGTCGCGCGCAGCGCGTCGAGATCCCCGTCGATCTCGCCGGTCGCGTCGATCGGGCCCAGAGCGATCTCGCGGTAGGCGATCTCCCCGGAGATGGCCAGCGGCGTCAACTCGGAGATGACGTCCACGAAGGCCCCCGCGAACGCGGCGCCGGACGCCAGCTCCCCGGCGGAGAACAGCGCGCTGTTGTGCTGGGAGCGCACGTGGTTGCGCAGGCGAGCGTCGTCGGGCAGGCGGACGACCGCGCGCCCCGGACCGACCTCGACCACCTGAAGGCCGAGATGCGCGTTGTAGGGGATGGCCAGCTCGATGCCGCCCCGGATCGCTTCGTAGTCCATCCCGGGAGCCTACCCGCCCGTGTGGGAGCGGCTTTCGGGCTGGCGCGCCGGGGTCCGATAGCGTCCGCCCATGCGCATTCTCATCGTCGGGGCGGGCGGCGTCGGCGCCGCGGCCGCCGCCATCGCCCGCCGTCGTGACTTCTTCGAGCTCCTGGTCCTCGCCGATCTGGATCCCGACCGCGCCGCCCGCGCCGTGGAGGCCGCGGGGGACCCGCGCTACGTCGCCGCGGCCGCCGACGCCTCGGACGCCGAGTCGATCACGGCCCTGGCCCGCGAGCACGAGATCGACGTCATCCTCAACGCCTGCGACCCGCGCTTCAACCCGCAGATCTTCGCGGGCGCGTTCGCCGCCGGCGCGACGTACCTCGACATGGCGATGACGCTGTCGGAGCGCCATCCCGAGCATCCCTTCACGCAGACCGGCGTGATGCTCGGCGACGCCCAGTTCGCCGACGCCGAGCGGTGGGAGCAGGCCGGGCGCCTGGCCCTGGTGGGCATCGGGATCGAGCCGGGCGCCTCCGACGTCTTCGCGCGCTACGCCGCCGACCACCTGTTCAGCGAGATCGACGAGGTCGGGGTCCGCGACGGGGCCGACCTGGTCGTGGAGGGCTACGACTTCGCGCCCACGTTCTCGATCTGGACGACGATCGAGGAGTGCCTCAACCCGCCGCTGATCTGGGAGAAGGAGCGGGGGTTCTTCACCACCGAGCCGTTCTCGGGCAAGGAGACCTTCGAGTTCCCCGAGGGCATCGGGCCGATCGAGTGCGTCAACGTGGAGCACGAGGAGGTCGTGCTCATCCCCCGCTGGGTCGCGTGCAAGCGGGCGACGTTCAAGTACGGGCTGGGCGACGAGTTCATCGGCGTGCTCGAGACGCTGCACAAGCTCGGGCTGGACTCCACCGCGCCGGTGAAGGTGCGGGGCCACGAGGTCTCGCCGCGCGACGTGGTCGCCGCCGTGCTCCCGGACCCCGCGACGCTGGGCGACAGGATGTCCGGCCGCACCTGCGCGGGCACGCTGGTGACCGGCATCGGCAAGGACGGCGCGCCGCGGGCCACCTACCTCTACCACCTGATCGACAACGCGGACACGATGGCGCTGGACAACTCCCAGGCGGTGGTGTGGCAGACGGCGATCAACCCCGTGATCGCGATGGAGCTGCTGGCCACCGGGCGGTGGTCGGGCGCGGGCGTGCTCGGCCCGGAGGCGTTCGACGCGGTGCCCTTCCTGGAGCTGCTGGCCGCCTACGGCTCCCCGCACGGCCAGGTCGAGCACGATCCGGCGAACCCGCAGGTCGAGCTGCGGGCCTAGAGCGAGGCGGCGAAGCCGTCCAGCAGCCAGGTCAGGCCCGCGTCGAAGACGGCGTCGTGGTCGACCTCGGCCAGGACCACGGCGGAGCCGCGGGCCGCCAGGTGCGGCAGGGCCCCCGAGGTCGCGGTCTCCTCGAGGTAGGCGGCGGCGGACGCGCGCCAGGCCTCCGGGTCGGGCAGGCCCCGCCCCTCCAGCGACAGCTCCGTCGTGACGTGCCCCATCGTGAACGTGTCGAGGGCCACGAGCAGCGCGCGCGTGGTGACGACGGGGAGGTCGAGGCCGTCGACGGCGGCCAGCGACTGCTCCACGTGGCGCAGCGCGTTCGGACCGTAGAAGGGGCGCCGGCCGAAGCTCGCCGTCATCCACGGGTGGCGCAGGCCGGCCGCCCGGGTGCGCTCGGCGATCTCGCGCAGGGCGGTCCGCCAGTCCGCCGGGACCTCGTCGAGCAGCACCTCGCGGGCGACCTCGTCGACCATCAGGTCGAGCAGGTCGTCCTTGCTGCCGATGCGCGGGTACAGGCTCATGGGGCGGGCGTCGAGCGCGGCGGCCACGCCCCGGATGGTGACGGCGTCGAGGCCCTGCTCGTCGGCGAGCGCGACGGCGGCCGCGACGATCGCCTCTCGCGTGAGGGTCGAGCGGGCGGGCGGCGCGGCGGGGCGCGTCCAGATGGGGCCGTCCGGGGTGGGGCGAGGGGGCACGAGGGCAGCCTAGCGAGACGGCGTATCGGATGAGGTGATACGTCGTATCGGTTATGCGATACGGTGTATCGCATGCCCTCCTCCGAAGCCCGCCTCGACCCCGCCCTGATCCGCCTGGCGATCATCGTGCTGTTCGGCGCCGTGGTCGCCCAGCTCGACCTCACCATGGTCAACGTCGGCATCGACGTCATGGCCCGCGACCTCCACGCCTCGCTCGGGACCATCCAGTGGGTGAGCACCGGCTACCTGCTCGCCTACGCGATCGTGCTCCCCATCTCGGGCTGGGCCACCGACCGCTTCGGGGCGCGCAACCTCTGGCTGTTCGCCCTCAGCCTCTTCCTCCTGGGCTCCGTGCTGTGCGGGCTCGCGTGGTCGTCGGGCAGCCTCGTCGCCTTCCGCGTCGTGCAGGGGCTCGGCGGCGGGCTGCTCATCCCGCTGATGACGACCATCCTGGCCCGGGCGGCGGGGCCGCAGCGCATGATGCGGCTGATGGCGATCGTCGCGGTGCCGGCGATGCTGGCGCCGATCCTCGGGCCGGTCATCGGCGGCGTGCTCGTCGACCAGGCGAGCTGGCGCTGGATCTTCCTGGTCAACGTGCCGATCTGCCTGCTGGGCCTCGTGCTCGCCTGGCGCGAGCTGCCCGTCGTCCCCCGCGAGCGCCACGACGCGCTCGACGGCGTCGGTCTCGCCCTCCTCTCGCCCGGGCTGGCCGTCCTGCTCTACGGGTGCTCCCGGGCCAGCACGCACGGAGGCTTCGGCGAGACGACCGTGCTCGTCTGCCTCGCGATCGGGTCCGCGCTGCTCGCCGCGTTCACCGTCCACGTCCTGCGCCGTCGGCAGGCGCCGCTCATCGACCTGCGCCTGTTCCGGTCCGGGCCGTTCACCGGCTCCGCCGCGCTGATGTTCCTGTTCGGCTTCACCCTCTTCGGCGCCATGCTGCTGCTGCCGCTCTACTACCAGCAGGTCCGCGGGGCCAGCGCCCTGGAGGCCGGCCTGATGCTCGCGCCGCAGGGGGCGGGGACGATGCTCGCCCTCGTGCTCGTGGGCCGCAACGTCGAGCGGGTGGGGGCGCGCACGGCGGTCCTGATCGGCGTGGGGCTCACGATCGTCGGGACCGTGCCGTTCGCGCTCGTCGACGCGCACACCAGCGACGTCCTGCTCGCCGCCGCCCTGTTCGTCCGCGGCGCGGGGCTGGGCGCCGCGCTGGTCCCCGTGCTCGGCACGAGCTACCACGGGCTCCGTCAGGAGCAGTACGCGGG
>Ga0164241_10001743_pt1 | contig 25595 bp, 26 predicted proteins | sample OricomyardsoilBY_FD_108780 | JGI IMG/M metagenome (GOLD analysis project Ga0164241, IMG submission 108780) | Backyard soil microbial communities from Emeryville, California, USA - Original compost - Back yard soil (BY) | ecosystem: Environmental > Terrestrial > Soil > Unclassified | place: USA... | reverse complement strand
TAGCCTGATGGAACTTTGTGAGGTGGCCGTTGCCGGCGTCGTAGAGCGAACGCGGGCTTGGCACGTACGTAGGCAGTAGGCACTGCCCCCGAGGAACATCGATGACTCAGCAGCAACCCGGAAGCGGAACGTCGCAGCGCCCTGGTCAGATGACAGCAGTCATGCGGGCGGTGGCCGCGAACGCCGGCCCCAAGGTGCTGCGCATCGGCGTGGTGCAAGCGGGACGAGTGGCTGAAGAGCGCATCATCAAGCAGCGCACGCACGTCACCGTCGGCGCTAGCGAAAAGAACATGTTCGTGGTGTCGGCGCAGAGCCTGCCAACCACCTTTCGGCTCTTCGAGCTGGTCGGCAACGACTACCACCTCAATTTTCTCGACGGCATGACCGGGCGCATCGCGCTGCCGACCGGTATCTCCGATCTGAACATGATGAAGGGGCAGGCCAAGCGCAACGCGCAGGGCGCCTATCAAGTCCGCCTGACCGAGGACTCGCGCGGCAAGGTCGTGATCGGTGACACGACGTTCTTGTTCCAGTTCGTGGCGCCGCCGCCGATTCAACCCAAGCCTCAGCTGCCGGTCGCGGTGCTGCGCGGCGCGAGCGCGATCGACTGGAACACCACGATCATCGCCGCGCTGTCGTTCCTCTGCCACTTCATGGCCCTCGGAGCGATCTACTCCGACTGGCTCGATCCGGTGATTGACGACGAGGTGAGCGTCGCGGGCCTGATCGATTCGCTCAAGAACTTGCCGCCACCGCCGCCGGTGGAGGAGAAGCCGGCGGAGAAAGCCGACGACACCTCGAAGCAGCCCGACAAGGCGGAGCCCGTGAAGGCGCCGAGCGCAGCCGCGGCGCCGGGACCGAAGGGCCCCGCCGCGCCGATGAGCGCGAAAGAAACGGCAGCGCTCTCCAACGAGCTCGACAAGATCGACATGGCGGTGTTGGCCTTCGCCGGTACGGGACCTGCCACCGCCGGCGTGCTGAAGAGCGGTGAGGTGCCGACCGGATCGCTCGACCAGGCCGCCGCGAGCGCGGCGGCGGTCGGCGCCGGTGGAAACGACTTGAACATCAAAGGTGGCGGCGGCTCGATTCGTCCCGGCGCTGCCGGTGGCGGCTTGGCCGGCATCGGTTCGACGGGCAAGACGAGCGGCACCGAAGGCGGCGGCGGCGTGGCGAAGGTCGAAGGGCCGAAGGGCAACGCGTCGGTCGGTGGCGCTGCGGTCAGCGGCGGTAGCGTCAGCAACGCAGCGCGCGTCGTGGCCGGCATGCGGGCCGGTTTCCGCAACTGCTATCAGCGCGGGTTAGCCGAAAATCCCGATGCCGCCGGGAGCATCCGTTTGACGATCCGCGTCGGCGCCGGCGGTGAGGTCGCGGGCGTGAGCCCGGCTCCGTCGGGCAGCCTGCCCGCGTCCGTGATTTCGTGCGTCGTGGCGCGCGCGCAGGCGGCGCAATTCGACCCGCCCGAGGGCGGCAGCGCGGTGATCGCGGTCCCCGTGACATTCGTTAAGCAGTAGCGCGACTCAGCTCTGAACTACTGCGCCCTTCGGCGCATCCGACTGGGGAGGTCGAGAGATGCATCCGCGGAGTGACCAAATGGGACAAGCTTTCGCCGAAGCGTCGGAAAGTGGTTGGGGTTTCGGAGCGGAACGCGCGTTGACACGGTGCGACACGCACCCCTATACTCGCCTGGCTCTTAGGAGGGCTTCGAGCCAATGCGCGTCATGAAAAAGCCTTGGGCAATTGCCTGTTTGTGCGTCGTCACCTTGACCGGTGTCGGAATCGCCGTTGCTCAAGAGCCGGCAGCCGCCCCCGCAGCGGCCCCCAGAGAAGTGAGCGGCGGCGCGGACGTCTCGCTCAGTCCGCAGCAGATGCTCGACAAGGTTCGAGGCATGATCCCGGAGATGGAAAAGCTCCGCGCGGCAGTGAGCGCGCAGCTGCTCCAAGCGAAGAAAAACAAAGACGTCGTGAAGGCGCTCTGCCTCGACGACAAGGTCAAGCAGATGAAGCTGGCGACCGACACCGCGAAAGATCGCGTCGTCGACCTGACCTCAGCCGTGACTCAAAACGATCCCGATCGATCGAAGCACGAGTTCACGGTCATTCAGGTGCTTCGCGAGCGCGTCCAAACTCTGATCGCGGAGGCGCAGCAGTGCATCGGCGAAGAGACAGGATTCGTCGGCAACTCCGACGTCGTGATGACGGTCGACCCCGCGATCCCCGACGCCGATCCGTCAGATTTTCCCGAAGACCCGCTGGTCAGTGAACCTCCGGTTCTGAGTAGTCCCACGCTGTAGTAATTCGCCGAAGACCTAGTTAGTCTCGGCTCCCTTGTCTGCCTCGTATGCTTATCGAGTCGCGATGAAAGCTCGTTTACCGCTAATTGCGGCCCTGATCGTGGCGCTAACCCCGATGAGCGCCTTCGCTCAAGCGTGGATAGGCAACGCCGACTACTCCGAAGGTGTCGGCATTCGCGCTGGAAACCTGGAGTTACACCCGAGCGTCGGAGCCGAAGCCGGCTACGACTCCAACTTTTTTCGTGCGTCGGGCTCGAACGACACGAGCGAGCGTGTGATTGATGTCTGGAAGTTGCGCGTCACGCCGTCGCTCACGTTGGGCAGCCTCGGCCAGCGGCGGCTCGGCTCGACGACACCGAGGACGCTGCAGTTTTCGGGCGGAGCCTTCGCGTCCTTTTTCCAACCAATCGCCGTCGACTCCGAGAACTCGGAGGTCTCCGAACGTCGCAACGTCGCGCTCGGCGCGAACGCAAACGTCCACGTTTTTCCCCAAGGTCGAGTCGGTTTCGACCTGCTCGGCGCCTACCTGCGCACGCCTCAGACCGAAGGCCGCAGCGATCAGGATCTAGCCGGTGAAGGCTTCAACCGAGATTCGTTGCGCGGTGGCGGTGGCGTGACCTGGCGTCCAGGTGGCGGCCTGTTCGAGTGGCGCGCCGGCTACATGCTCACGTATCACTTCTTCGAGAACGAGACCTACCGCTCGCTCACCAACGTTCATCACGATTTCAATACGCGCGGTCGTTGGCGCTTCTTGCCGCGTTCGGCGCTGCTGTTCGAGGGCGGGTACGGCCTGGTTCGCTACACGCGCGCCGACACGCAGCAGACCAACGGCGACGTCGCGCGTGCGCGTCTCGGCTTCCACGGCCTCGTAACGTACCACCTGTCACTCCTAGGTATGCTGGGTTGGTCGGCCAGCTTCTACGAGCCTCATGCGGGCTCGATCGCGGCGCGCCAGTACGACTCGCTGCTCGCCAACGCCGAAGCACGTTGGTTCATCCAACCGAAGCCCGATCTTGACGCCGCGACGATCACGAGCGGCCTATCCTCCGTGGCGCTCGGGTACACGCGCACGTTCTCCAACAGCTACTACGGCTCGTTCTATCAGCGAGACCGCGGCTACGTGAACATGACCATGTTTTTGCTCGGCGCCGTCGCGGGCGGGATCGACTTTGGCGTCTCGCGCGTCGCCTATCCAGACGTGCAGGTCGTCGGTACCACTGGTTTCCAGCGACGTTCTTTCAGTCAGCTCCGCCTCGACGGCCAGGTTTTCGCCGAATACCGCTTCACGGACACGTTGGCGGCGAATGCGACCGTTCAGTACGATCAGGTCAGCAGCGAGCTCGTCAACAGCGAAGACTTGGGTTTCAAACGCTGGCAGGCCTATCTAGGCGTGCGCTGGTTCATGTGACGAATGTTACGTCTGCGTGCTCGTTTGAATAGGCGTCAGTGGCTCGAGGCCGCCGCCACGTTGGCGCTGGGCACCACGTGCGGTTGCTCGGGTTCCAACGACAACGTCCGGCTCAACTTGCCCGTACCCACCGAGAAGTCCACGGTGGGGCCCGGTGACGTCTTCACGCTGGAGGTCGTCGGCGAAAAGGAGCTGCCCCGTGAGTATCAGGTCGCCTCCGACGGAAGCGTCGACCTGCCCTACCTTCACACCATTCAGGTCGCGGGCCTCGAGCCTCAAGAGATCGCGCGGCTCGTTCGCAAGCTCTTGATGGACGCGCACATCCTGATCGATCCCAGCGTGATCGTGCAGGTGAAGGAATACAACAGCCGGCGGGTGACCGTGCTTGGTCAGGTCACCAGGCCCGGCACGTTCCCTTACACGACCGGGCTGACGTTGATCCAGGCCGTGTCGCAAGCGGGCGGGCTTACCGGGATTGCCAACCTCAATCGAGTGAACCTCACGCGTCGCAGCGGGCGGGGCTCGCGCACCGTCGAGCTCTCGATCGGCACGATCATGGAAGGCCGCTCGCCGGACATCCCGCTGCAATCGGGCGATCGTATCTTCGTGCACGAGCGCCTGTTTTAGCGTCCGTCAGTCGACGGGCGGCGCGAGGCGAACGAAAGCCAGGCCGCGAAAGCTCGGTACGCCGAAGGCCAGGCTGGAGCCGCCCTTCTCGCTCGACAGCGGCAGGCCACCACCGCCGCCCAATCCGAAGGCGACGCGCTCGAGGCTGCGCGGCGCAAAGCTCAAGGTCGCGAGCCATTCCGACGGAAGGTACCGCGCGCTGCCGCTGTCAATCAGGCTCGGTAGCGCGTAGAGCTCCGCCGCCAGGGCTATGCCGGCGCGGCGAAGCTGGTAGCCGGCGCCGACGGCGATCGAGGCTTGGCTACCGATCCTGACCCCGAACACGGACGTGGGACGGCGCAGGCGGGCGCCGAGCTCGGCGCCGGCAAAGAAGCCCCCGAGCTCGGACGATAGCGCGAGGCTGGGGCTCGCGACGAAGCTCGGCTCACCCGATAGCGCCTCGGCGTCGCCGAGCGGCAGCTTGGCCTCGAAGCGCAGCTTGGCGCCCCACCGCGGCGTTCGCGATCCGAGCGCGTATCCGAAGCCTAGCCGCGGGTCGTGCCGCGTCGTCGTGGTGACGCCCGACGCGGACTGGTCGGTCACGCCCTTGATACCGGCGCCTCGCTGGTATAGCCCCGCGTTCAAAAGCAACGTGAGCTCGAGCCGATTTCCGATCCCCAGCCGCCCGCCGAGCGCCGCGTCGTTCGCGTACCGCAGCACGTTGACGTCGCGGCCGAATTGGCTCGGCGCCGGCACCGTCAGCACTGCCGGCCGGAGCCGGAACATCGCTGAAAACGCGAGCCCCGCCGCGCCCGCCGGCGTGGCCGACGTGTCGGATACCGCCGAAAACCGCCCCGCGCTCGGGCTGAGCCACAACGGCTCGGCGTCAACGCACGGTGAGGTGGGGGGGCGGCACGCGGCGCTGGCGGGTGGTGGCAGCACGGCCGCCGCTACGCTGCCGAGCAGCAACGAAACCAATCGGGACCTCCGCACCCGCCCGACCCTAACAGAGGAGAGCTCCGCGTGTTGATCGATGCTAGCCGCCCGCTCGTGCTCGGCTCGGGCTCACCCCGCCGCCGCGAAATCATCTCCGCCCTTGGCTTGCCGTTCGAGGTGCGCGCCGCCGACATCGACGAGAGTCGTCGCGCCGGTGAGCCGCCGGTCGACTACCTGGAGCGCATCGCGGCCGAGAAGCTGGCGGCGGTGCGTGCTCGCGTCGGGGCCGCTCCCCACGCCGCGATCCTGGTTGCCGACACGAGCGTCGTGATCGACGGCGACGTGCTCGGCAAGCCGGTGGACGTGGCGGACGCGGCGCGGCTGTTCGGTCGCATCGCAGGCCGGGTGCACTCCGTGCTCACTCGCTACGCGATCGGCCTTTGTGGCGAGCAGGGCGCGCAAATCGCGCGAACCGTCGAGACGCTCGTGCACATCCGGGCCGCCGACGCCGCCGAGATTCGCGCGTACGCGGCGACGGGCGAGGGGCTCGACAAGGCGGGCGCCTACGCCGCTCAAGGCGTGGGCGCGTTCTTCATCGAGCGCGTGGTAGGCTCGTACTCCAACGTAGTAGGCCTGCCGGCGTGCGAGGTGCTGGCCGATCTCCGCGCTTTGGACCTCGCGGCGGACGTCGCGTTCGCGCCGGTGCAGGCGCGCGTGTGAGGGAGCCGGGCCGCTCGAGCTCGCGGGCCGCGCGCGCCCAAGCGGGGTGGCTATTCGGACTTTCGCTGGCGCTGCGGCTGCTGGTCGTGGCGTTTGCCGCCCGTCGCTTCCCGCCTGCGGACGACGGCACCTTCTATCACGCCGTCGCCGTCCGCATCGCGCACGGTGCCGGCTACACGTGGGCATGGCCGGACGGCGTAGTGACCTACGCGGCGCACTATCCGGTCGGCTATCCCGCGCTGCTCAGCGGCGCCTACGCGCTCCTCGGCGCAGGCCCGCCCACGGCCATGCTCGTCAATGCCCTGCTCGGCGGGCTGCTCGTGGTTGGGGCTCACTCCATCGCGCTCCGGTTCGGTTCGCTCGGTCGCGCGCGGCTGGTGGGGCTCGCGATCGCCTTGCACCCGACGTTGCTGCTGTACACGGCCGCGCTGATGACCGAAGTGGCGGCCGCGGCCGTGCTCTTGCTGCTGGCGAGCTACGCCCTGTTCGTGCGCGCTCGACCGGCCGGCGATGCCAGCGCGTGGCGTCTGCCGCTCGGGCTCGGGGGCGCGCTGCTGGTACTGATCCGGCCCCAGCTGCTGCCGATGCTGCCGCTGCTCGGCGCGGTGGCGGTGGCGGTACCGGTCGACGCTAGCGCGCGACGGCAGCTCGGGCTTCGCCTGCGCGGCGCGACCGAGGTGCTGCTCCTGGCGCTCGCGTGCTGTGCCCCCTGGACGCTGCGCAACTGCGCCAAAATGGACGGCTGCGTGTTCGTGAGCGCCAACGGCGGGTGGAATCTGCTGATCGGAACGCTGCCGCAGGGCAAGGGCAGCTTCGCCCCGATCACGGGGCCGACAGTGCCGACCGAGTGCCGCAACGTGTTCGGAGAGGTTGGCAAAGACCGGTGCTTCGGCCGCGCCGCCGCGCGCCGTATAGAGAGCGCTCCCGTGGCGTGGCTCACGCTCGCTCCGCTCAAGCTCGGCCAGCTATTCGACCACAACGCCGTCGCCAGCTCGTACCTGCAGACATCGAACCCGAGCCTCGTGAACGACCGGGCTCGTACCGCGATCTCGACGCTGGAGACGCTCTACTCGCGCTTTCTGCTGCTGGGCGCCTGCGTGGCGTTGCTGGGAGCTGCGCCGAACAAGGTCGGACGCGGTGCGGCGGTCGGGGCGGCGCTGTTCACGCTGACGCCTTGGGGCTACCTCGCCCAGCTGGGCGTGCTCGGCGCGTTACTCGCGCAGAAGCCGGGGCCGGGCCGCCGGCCGCTGGCGTTCATGGCCGCGAGCCTGCTCGGGCTATGCGTCGTGACGCACGTCGTCTTCTTCGGCGCGCCTCGCTACGCGTTGGTTTGGCTGCCGTGGCTCGGCTGCCTGCTGGCCCTACCTCGAGAAAACGGCGTAAATCGTCGACCGTCGCGAGTCTTTTGACAGCGACCGTTGCGGCGGATGATAATTTCCGTTCTTCGCCAGGAGCCCTTCGGATGCCGCTGATTGAAACGGAAGAAGCCGCACGTCGCCTTGCTCGTGCCATCGCCAGCGACCTTTCTCTCTACAATGAAGAGAAGATTATCCGCGGTATCGAGCAAGACTCGCTGTTCGACGAGCTCTCGGAAGAGATCGAAGAAGGGCGGGCGCTGTACAAGAGCCGCGTCTCGCCCGACCTGTACCATCGCAATTTCTATGATCGCGCCCTCGTCGACATCCTGGTCAAGTCGAAGGGTCACATCAAAAGTCGACTCTGGTAGCGGCGCTGAAACAGCGGTTCGAGCTGGGGCCTCACGAGGCGGCCGAGCGCGTCGACAAGGCGGTGGTGCGGCTCATGCCGGACGTTTCGCGCGCCACCGTGCAGCGCTGGATCTCCGAGGGCCGCGTCAAAGTCGACGGTAAGATCTGTCGGCCCAAGCAGCTGGTGCGTGCCGGCGCAACCCTCGAGGTGGAGCCGAGCGAGCCACCTCCCAGCACCGCGGTGCCCGATCCGGACGTTGAGTTTCAGGTCCTATTCGAGGATCCGCACTTGATCGTGATCGACAAACCAGCGGGGCTCGTGGTGCATCCGGCGCGCGGCCACGCCACCGGCACGCTCGTCAACGGCTTGCTCGCCCGCGGCGGCTTCGAGCGCGCTTCCGCCGATCCGCGCGATCCCAACGCCGCGATTCGTCCCGGCGTCGTGCACCGCATCGACAAGGACACGAGCGGCGTCCTCGTCGTCGCCAAGGACGAGCCGACGCGCGAAGGATTGAAGCAACAGCTCTCCACCCACAGCATGGAGCGCGTGTACCGGGCGCTCAGCCTCGGGGTGCCGCCGTCGGGCACGATCGAGACGATGTATGACCGTCACCCGCGCTCGCGGCTACGCTTCACGTCTCGAACCACCGCCGGCAAGCGCGCTGTCACCCACGTGCGCGTCGTCGAAAAGCTGGCCGCGGAGCGCGCCGCCCTGATCGAGTGCCGGCTCGAGACGGGCCGCACTCACCAGATCCGCGTCCACCTCGCCGAGCAGGCCGGGACGCCGCTGCTCGCCGATTGGCTGTACGGTCGCAAGCCGGGCGCGCCGGACCTGCTTCGAATTGCGGAGGCGCTCGGGCGTCAGGCGCTGCACGCGGCCGTGCTCGGCTTCGTGCATCCGCTGAGCAAGCAGGCGTTACGCTTCGAGTCGCCGCTGCCTGCCGATCTGCAGGCGGCGCTGAGCGCACTGCGCGCGCTCACAGCTTGACGCGCTCGCCGAAGCGCTTGCTGAGCGCGCTCTTACCGGCGGCGCCCAGATCGTTGGCGAACATTTCGAGCTTGGTCAGCCCCTTCAAATGGGGTGACGCTGCCAGCGCCTTGGCCCCGGCGTCGCCGATGCCGTTGGCGCTCAGATCGAGCGTAGTGAGCGAGGCCAGCTTCGCCGAGCCGGCCAGCGCTTTGGCGCCCTCATCGCCGACCGAGTTGCCGGAGAGAGCCAGCACCTTCAGCTTGAATTTGGCTTTGGTGAGCGCCCGCGCGCCGTCGCTGCCGATCTCGCTGCCGAGCAGGAACAGCGACGAAAGCTGGGTCAGGCCCGCCCCGCCAAGGGCCTTGACGCCGTCGACGCCGACGGGATTCATGCTCAAATCGAGCGAGCTTAGAGCCGGATAGCCGCGGCTGCTGGAGATGGCCTTGACGCCGTCGGGGCCGATGCCATTGCCGCTGAGGTTGAGCGTTGTCAGGTGCTCGAGCTTGGCTTGTGCCAGCGCCCGAGCGCCGTCGTCACCGATCTCGTTGCCGCCGAGGTCGAGCACGGTGAGCGCGCTCAAATGCGACGAAGCGAGCAAGCCACGCGCGCCATCCGTCCCTAGATCGTTGTCGCTCACGTCCAGCGTTTCGACTTGGTCGAGGGTATCGGCGGAGCCGAGGGCGCGGCCGAGCTCCGCGCCCCAACCCTTGGCGGCGAGGCTCAGCTGCTTGCCGGGCCCGGAGCGCAGCTTTTCGCGGAGGGACTCGAGCGAGTCGAGCTCGCCTTTGACGCGGGGCTTGCCGGCGTCGACCGGCGACGGCGGCGTCGGGGCTTCGGCGATCTGCGGCGAGCCGCCCCCACCACCGCCGCAGCCTGCGGCGAGCATGGATGAGAGCAGGACGGTGGCGAGGAGCGTCGAGGTGCGGGCGCCGGAGGCCGACATGGGCAAAATAATTCCTCGAACTTAGCTTATCCCCGACTGTACTGCATCCGGTCTCGGCGGCTCGGCAAGCGCGGCCGGAAAGCGCCAGCGCAGGATCAAGAGGGCCAAAAATCCAACCAGGACCGCCCACCACAGCGTCGCTAGTCGCACCAAGATCATCGACGCGGTGGCGGCGCCGAGCGTCACGTGACCGAAGCCGAGCAGGCCCTCGCGAAGCAGGCTTTCGACCACGCCCAGGCCGCCCGGGACCGGAATCAACGCGCCGGCCAGGGTCGCGCTCGCGTAGACGACGACGGCCAGCGACAGCGAGACGCTCTGGCCGAAGCCGCCCAGCAAGACGTAGAGCGCTGTGCCTTCGGCGCCCCAGGCCAGAACCGATAGCAACGCGGGAACGACCAGCGACCGTGGCCGCGCCAGCACGCGCAGGCTCGACAGCGCGTGTCTCAACTTCGGAACGAAGCGCGAGAGGTTCCCGCGCCGGCGCTCGAGGCGATCGCACAGCCAGAGCGCGGGCGGCTGCCAGAGGATGAAGACGAGCGCCAGCGCGACCGCGCCCGCACCCAAGCTCGCCCACAGCCGGCCGTCGGGGAACGTCGCGCTGCCGACCAAGATCAAGACCACGATGCCGATCACGTCCGTCAGGCGATCGGCGATGACGATTGAGGCGGTGCGCTCTACCGCGACGCCGTGGGTCTTGGCGAGAACTGCGCTCTTGAACACCTCACCGACCTTGCCGGGCGTGATCGTGAGCACGAAGCCGGACAAGAAAACGAGCAAGCTGTCGATCGCAGGAATGCCGCGAATATCCAGGCGCGCGAGGTAGTACTGCCACTTGCCGAAGCGCAGCAGGTAGTTGAACGAAGCGAGCGCGAGCGCGAGCCAAAATGCGCCGCCGCGAAACTGCGCGAGGCTCGCCCCCATCTCGTGTACGCCGGTATAGACTACGAACAGGCCGTAGAGCAGGACGCCGAGCAGCGTGACGAGCAGGACTCGTCGCAGCAGGTTGCTCACTTGGTGCCGCCGCGTCGCCGGCGTCGCCAGGCGCGAAGCAGCATCCAACCGGCGAGGAGCGGCAAGCCGGCTGTCAGCAGGGCGACCAGCCAAATCGGGGCCGCCACAGCGCCGCGCGCGGGCCCCGGGGGCGGGCGCTCCACGAGAGTCGTCGCAGCCGGTGCGGGGGCTTTCACGGTGCCCCCAATAGCTCCGCTCCTTCCGCCCTGCAACTGGCCCCTGATGCTAGGCTGCGCCCCTTCCACCGTGACTTCCGATCCTGCGAAATCTCAAGACGCCGCCCTGCTCACTCGAACCTCCGAAGCGTGTGCCCGGCTACGCAATGAGGTGGGGCGGGTGGTCGTCGGTCAAGACTCCGTCATCGACCATTTGATCGTCGCGCTCCTCACGCACGGGCATGCGCTGTTGGTCGGGGTGCCGGGCCTAGCCAAGACCCTGCTCGTGTCGAGCTTCTCGCGCGCGCTCGACCTCAGCTTCGGCCGCGTCCAGTTCACGCCGGATCTGCTGCCCGCCGACATCACCGGCACCGACGTGCTGGCGGAGCACGACGGACGGCGAGAGCTCAGCTTCTTGGCGGGGCCGATCTTCAAGAACTTGGTCCTCGCTGACGAGATCAACCGCACGCCGCCCAAGACCCAGGCCGCGCTCCTGCAAGCGATGCAAGAGCGCGCGGTGACGGTGGGCGGTACGACGCACGCGCTGCCGCAGCCGTTCCAAGTCTTCGCCACCCGCAACCCGATCGAGCAGGAGGGCACCTACGCCCTGCCGGAGGCTCAGCTCGATCGATTCCTGCTCGAGGTGCACGTCGAGTACCCGAGCGAGGATGAAGAGCGCAAGATCGCACGGCGAACGACCTCGGGCAGCGCGCCGGAAATCTCCAGCGTGCTGACCGCCGACGAGCTGCGCATGCTGCAGGCGTTCGTCCCTCGGGTGCCGGTGACGGAGGCGGCGGTCGAGCTCGCGGTGCGGCTCACGCGCGCCACCCGGCCGACGGAATCGGCGCCGTCGGAGGTCAGAAATTACGTGCGCTTCGGCTCCGGCCCGCGCGGCAGTCAGGCGCTGGTACTGGCGGCCAAGGCCCACGCGGCGATCCGCGGCGAAGCCGCCGCCGACGTGGACGACGTGGTGGCCCTCGCCCTGCCGGCGCTGCGCCACCGACTGGTGCTCTCGTACCGCGCCGAGGTCGACGGCGTCAAAGACGCGGACGTGGTTGCCGCCCTCGTCAAGCAGGTGCGCGCTTGAGCGAAGATCTGAGCGCGCTGAAGGCGCGCATCAAGCGTGCCTTGCTCGAGGAGCTCGATCTTCGCGGCAAGACCGAGGCTGACATCGACGACGCGGCGCCGCTGTTCGGCGAAGGCCTCGGGCTCGATTCGCTCGACGCGCTGCAGCTCGCGATGGCGATCGAGGAGCGCTTCGGCGTCGCCGTACCCGAAGGTGACGCGGGTCGGGAGGTGTTCGCTTCCGTCAACGCCATCGCCGAGTTCTTGGTCAAGGTCGCGGCGCCGGGGGCCGGGTAGCGAGCCGTGCCGGCCACTCGCATCGCGGTGAGCGGCGTCGGTCTCGTGACCGCGCTCGGTCAAACCGCGGCGGAGACGTTCGGCGCGCTGATGACCGGCGAGCGCGGCATCGCCCCGATCGGCTTGTTCGATCCCGGAGACGTGCGCTCCAAGCTCGTAGGTGAGGTGCGCGGCCTGCGCGCCCGCGACGTGGCCTCCCACGAACGCGCCAACTTCTCCCGCACCGACGCGATGGCGGTGACGGCGGCGCTCGAGGCGACCGCGCAAGCGCGGTTGCCCCACGGCGCGCGGCTCGGGGTCGTGCTGGGCGGCACTACCGGCGGGATGTTCGAGACCGAAGACTTGCTGTCGAGCCCCGATCAGCTAGCGCGGCTTTCGGCGGCTCGGGCTGCGGAGCTCGTCAGCTACCCGCTGTCGGCCAGCCTCTCGCGCGTCGCGGAGGCGGTCGGGGGCGTGGTGCGATCGCGTAGCATCTGCAGCGCCTGCTCGGGCGGCGCGATCGCGCTGGTGCAGGCGGCGGCCTGGCTCGCACGCGGAGAAGTCGATTTCGTGCTCGCGGGAGGCGCCGACGGCTTGTGCCGCTTGACCGTGCTCGGCTTCAACGCGCTCGGCGCGACCGACCCCGCGCTGTGCCGGCCTTTCGATCGCGCGCGCGCCGGGCTGAACCTGGGCGAGGGGGCGGCCGTGCTCGTGCTCGAGCGTGAGCAGGCGGCGCTCGAGCGCGGCGCCGACGTCCTGGCGTGGCTCGACGGTTATGCGGTGGCGGCCGAGGCTCATCACATCACCCATCCCGAGCCGAGCGGAGCGCGCGCCGCCCAGCTGCTGCGGACCGCGCTCTCGCGCGCCAGCCTCGCCCCGGAGGCTGTCGGCTACGTCAACGCTCACGGCACCGGCACTCAGCAAAACGACGCCATGGAAGCGCGGGCGCTGCGCGAGGTGCTGGGGCCAGCGTCGGCCGCCTCGGTTTCGAGCTCCAAAGCCCAGATCGGTCACTGCTTGGGGGCGGCCGGCGCGATCGAGGCGGCGCTGACGGTGCTGGCGGTGGCGCGCGGCGAAGTGCCGCCCACGGCCGGCCTCACCGAGCCCGAGCTGCCGGGGCTACGCCACGTCCTCGGGCGCGGCCGTCCCCAAGCAGTCGGCGCCGCCCTGAGTAGCTCGTTCGGTTTCGGCGGTATGAGCTGCGTGCTCGCCTTCAGCCACCGGGACCGACCGGCGCCGCCGCACGCAACGCGTACGCCGCGCGTCGTGGTGCTGGCGGCGACGGTGCTCGAGGCGGGCGACCAGCCCGAGCAATCGCTGGATCCCGAGCGCTCTCGCCGCTTCGATCGCGGCTCCGCGCAGGCCGCCGCCGGCGCCATGCGCACCCTGGCCGAGAGCTCCCGCGCCGACACGGGGCTGGTGCTTGGCACCGCCTTCGGCAACGTCGAGCGCACGATGGCGTTTCTGGAGCGGGGCCGTGAGCGCGGCGCGCGGCTCGTGCCTCCCGCCGAATTCCCGCATCTCGTGCCGTCCGCGCCGGCCGGCAACGCGTCGGTCTACGCGGGGTTGACCGGGCCCGTGTTCGCGGTCAGCGACCTGGCACAGAGCGGCGACGCCGCCTTCGCGACAGCTTGCGATCTGCTCGAGCAGGGCGTCGCGGAGCGCGTGGTCACGGGCGCCATTGCGCCGCGCGACGCGATCGTCGACCGCGTGCTGGGCCCGCTGCTCAACGCGCCGGGTGCGGGCGTCGAGCGCGGCGAAGGAGCTGGCTTCACGCGACTCGGGTGCCTGCCCGCTCGCGAGCACGAGCGGCCGCTCGCCGAGGTGCGAGAGCGCTACGCGGGCAAGCTGGTGACGCTCGCAGGCCTGCCGGAGCTGCGGCCGCCACCGCGCGCCGATCGCGCGTGCGTGGTGCTCGGGGCCGCCGACCCGGCCACGCGCGCGGAGCTTTCGCGGTCGAGTTGGGCGAACGTGGCCGTGCACGACCTGTCGCTCGAGTACCGGCACCACGAGGCGCTCGGCGCCCAAGCGCTGGCGGTCGCGGCGGAGCGCCTCGGCAAGGCAGAGCTCGAGTGGGCGCTGGTCTTGTCGGGGGCGGATGGCAAGTACATGGCGGTGCTGCTCGGTCACCTGTCGGACCAGGAGCCCTAGAAAGTGGCCGCGGCGATCGTGGCTTGGGGTGCCGCCTCGGCGCTCGGCGTGGGACGGGCTGCGTTCGACGTCGAAGGCGACGCGGCCGCGCCTCGCGTCGCGTGGTCCACGCGACCGTCGGGCAGGCCCTTCGCGCGGGTGACGTCCTGCGTGGCGGCGCGCGCCGAGCGGCCGCGCGCGCTGCTCGAGCTGGGACTGTCGCAGCTGGTGGGGCAATTGGACGAGCGAGAGCCGGGCTGGCGCCGCCGGCGGCTCGGCGTCGTCATCGGTAGCTCCAGCGGAGGGCTGCCGGCGCTCGAGACGGCGCTGCGTGACGGCGCACAAGTTTGGGCCGATTGTGCCTATTTTTCACCGTTGCGCGCGGTGCGGTCCCGACTCGGTCGCGCGCCGGAGCGGCTGGTGTCGATCTATGCGGCGTGCGCGTCGTCGACGCTCGCCGTGGGTCTCGCGACGCGCTGGCTCGAGCTCGGCGATTGCGACCTGGTGATCGCCGGTGGCTACGACGCCGAGAGCGACTGGGTGTGCGCGGGCTTCGACTCGCTCAAAGCGACGAGCGCGGGCGTGCCCCGACCGTTCCGGGTGGAGCGCGACGGCATGGCCCTGGGCGAGGCGGTGGCGTTGCTGGCGCTGACGTCGGTCGCCGACATCGCCCACGGCTTCGTGCGTGGGTTCGCGGCGACCACCGACGCTGTGCACATCACGGCGCCCGATCGCAGCGGCCGCAGCCTGGCGCGCGCCGCGCAGCTGGCGCTCGCTCGCGCCGAGATCGCGGCGCCCCAAATCGATTTCGTGAGCACGCACGGCACCGGCACTGCGTTCAACGACGCGGCGGAGGCGGCCGCGCTCTCGCTGGTGTTTCACGACGCTCCGCGCGTGCCAGCGCTGCACGCGTTCAAGCCGGCGGTCGGGCACACCCTCGGCGCGGCAGGGGCGCTCGAAACCTTGGCCGCGCTCTCCGCCCTCGAAAATGGGGTCATTCCTGCTTCCGCCAGCGCGGGGACGCCCATGCCGGAGCTCGGCGGTCGCTTGCTCGAGCAAAACCAGGCCGCTGCGGTCGAGCACTGCCTCAAGCTATCGACGGCGTTCGGCGGCGCCAACGCCGCCCTCGTGTTGTCGGCCGTGGCCGGGACGACCGCCCCACGGGCTCGACGGCGCGTGTACGGCGCGGTGCGCGGCGCGCGCTGCACGCAGCTCGACATCGCCCGTCTCGAAGCAGTGCTGGTGGCGCCGCTCGCGCGTCTGCCGCGCTCCGACGCGCTGTCAGAGCTCTCGATCGCGGCGGCGGCCGAGGTCTTGCACGTCGCGGCGCGAGCGGGCGTGTCGTTCGATCGGGAGCGCACCGGCGTCGTCGTCGGCAGCGTCGGCGCCAGCCTGGAGGCTTGCGCCGAGTTCGGCGCGCGAATCCTCTCGCGCGGGCTCGAGCACGCCGAGCCGCGGCGTTTCCCCGCGACGTCACCGAACGCCTGCGCCGGACACGTCGCGATCGCGTTCGGGCTCGGCGGACCGTCTCACGCCGTCGGCGCTGGCGTCGCGGCGGCGGGCGAGGCGCTCGAGGTCGCGCGCGACTGGATCGCGGCCGGCGACGCCGACGCCATGCTCGTGGTAGCGGCAGAGTCCGGCGGCGTCACCGCCCAGCGCGCGCTCGAGGCTTCCGGGGTGGCTCCGGCGCCGGCCGCCGCGGTGGCGTTGTTGCTCTGCTCGGTGGAGCGCGGCCCCGCCCTCGACCTGGCGCCGGCAGGCAAACCCGCTCGAACCGCGGAGATTTGCGGGGTATCGGGCCTGGTTCGCTTTGCCGAAGCAGTCGGCTTGCCCGGCCCGGAGGCTTTTGGCAGTGTGCGCCCGCCGGAATAGCCCTGGAGCGTCTGGCGTTTCGAACCCCGTGAAGCCCTTGTCAGCCACATTGAAAATCTGCGCCGCGCTGGCGGTCTCCACAATTGCCGGTTGCGCTCACGACTACATCCCCAACACGCAGGTAGAGGACTCCGACTTCAATCGTGGAGTCATCGCCTACTGTGAAGACTACCGCCACGCCGTCGAGCGCCGCGCCACCGAGACGCTGATGAAGATGGCCGACCCGAAGTACTACGAAGATGGAGGCACCGTCGACACCAGCGACGACCTCGATCGCGAAGGCTTGCGCGCGTACCTCGAGGGAGAGTTCGCGCTGACCCGCCAGATTCGCTACGAGATCTACTACCGCGACGTCTCGATCGGCCGCAGCAACCAGATCTTCGTCGATTACACGTATAGCGCCAGCTACAAAGTGCCGCTGCCGGACGCGACGAAGCCCGAAGAGTCAGTCTGGCGCCGCCGTGTCGCCGACAATCGGCTCGAGCTCGTGCGGGACGGCGAAAAGTTCCGCATTCTCTCCGGAATGTGACGATCGGGCGCGAGTCGTCAGCGCGTCAAGATGCTGCACGTGACGCCGTCGAGTCGCCGCTGCACCTGAGCGTCGCGGCTCACCACCTCCCAAATCGGACGACCGTGCTCGTCGCTCCAGAAGTATCGCATGCGCGGCCCCGGATCCGTGCTCTGCCCGGCCCGCTGCGCTGCCTCCCACGCGTCCTCGAAAACGCAGTTCGGCTCGGGAGCGATGCGACCCCTCGTGGCGTGGACCTCGGTCTTGGTCAGCGCGCCCGCGCTCATGCTCAGCACCAGGCGATCGCCGCCGGCTTCGGCGCCGCCGCTGATGCGCGCACCGCTCGGCTCGGCGTAGGCGATCTCCACCTTGCCCCCGGTGGCCACACCGCCCGCGTCGAGTGGTCCCACGCTCACGCTGACCAGCACGGCATCGCGGTGCCACGCGCTGGCCTGGCGTCTGGCCTCGGCGAGCAGCAGACTCGGCTCGAGCTGCGCGGGAGCGCGCGGCGCCGGGGGTGACAGAACAGCGGCCACCGCCGGCGGGGGGCGGCTCGGCGCGGGGCGGCGCAGCCAGAGCAGGACGCCGGCCGCCACGAGCCCCATCACCACGAAGCCGCCGATCCCGAGCACGAGCAGGAGTCGTCGCCGCGCTTCGCCGGTTGGTCGCAAGGGGCGGGCGGTTGGGGGGCCGGTGCGACGCGCGGGCGCAGCGGCCAGCCAGAAGCCGCAGCTCTTGCAGCGCGGCCCCGAGAGGCGAATGTCAGCTCCACACTGCGGACACGACTGAGCCGTCGCTTGCGGCACCACCATGAGGCGTCCCTCTCGGGCCACCGGCGGCCCAAGCGCTCATGGTAGCCGAAAGTCTTCCACGATTTCAGCGATCTCGAAGGTTTGCTGGCCCGGCTTCTGGCGGAGCCGGAACGCCAGCGCTTCGCCGAACAAACGCGTCTTTCCGACCCCGACCGTGCCTGGTTTTGCCACGACCACCAGCTCGGAAGGGGACGCGGGCGCCGGGACGCCATCACGCTTGGCCCGCGCCAGGCTCTCGAAGGTGTAGGTGCGGAGCGTCTGAGGAGTAGCGACCATCCGGCCCGCCAAGCTCGTGTAGTCGAGCTGCGCGAATCGGGCGCGCCACGCGGCCTGCGCCGGCTGGCGGCTGCCTTCCGAGAGGACGCTGGCTTGCGCGGACAGCAACGGGAACAGCTCTCGCGTCGACTCACGCAGCACGGCGCTGAAAAAGCGGCTGACCAGCTCGGGGGCGGCCTCGGCGTCGAGCGGGGCAAGCACGCGCTGAATCGGCGACGGCGGCTCTGCCGAGAGCCCGGCCTCGGGCGCCGCATCGGCCACCGTGAGCGGGCGCTCCGCCGCGAAGCTCGGTGGCTGCCGTGGCGTCTCGGGAAAGCTCGCCGTGGTCGGAAATAAAGGGCCGGTGCCGGCGCTCTGGCACGCCGCGGCGCCGCCTGCGAGCAGCAGCAGCGAAAGGCGCCTCACAACGGCTCGACGCGCGGATCTTCACTGCGGCCAAGATGCACGATCGAGCGCGGCGGCGGAGATTGAAAGCCAGCCGGCGGCGCCTCCACGTCACAAGCGAGGAGCGAAAAGCACGAGCTCTCGATGCTCGGGATGCGTGCCTTACGCAGGCCCTCTTCGCCCAGCAGCTCTTCCATCTCGTAGCGGCCCTTCCAGCGGCGAAAAACCACGGATGCGGTGCGGTTGACGGCGATGAGCTGCTCGCCGTTGGTGACGAGAATGTCGCCCGTGTTTTCGCCGTGGCCCTCTTCGGCCGAGAGTCGATCGACCAGCGCGATCGACGCGCGCAGCGCCGCTGCGACGTGATCGCCTTGCACGTGCGCGTCGTCGAGGTGGCCGGCGTCGTGAAGGAACGATAGAAACAGATAAAAGAAACACTCGCTGTCGGTCTCGCCGCGGACGTTGCGTCGCAAAAACTCCGGCTGCGACTCGAGCAGGCGCGAACGCAGCCGCTCGAACCCGACGATGGTGCCGGTCTGCGCGAAGAGCCAGGCGCGGTAGCGGAATGGGTGGGTGTTTTCCGTGCGCAGCGCGCCCACGCTGGCACGCCGCACGTGACCTACCATCACGTCGGTGCGGACGTCTTCCGCCGCTTCGACGAGGTCGATCTCCGCGCGATCGTCGATCGGGCGACGCCGGAGCAGCACTTCTCCCGATTGGTAGAAGCCGAGGCCCCAACCGAGCGGCTCGCCATCAGGACGGCGCGCCTTGAGCAACGGGCGATTCGCTTCCAGGACCCGCGCGCCGAGGTCCGCGCGGTTACCGATAAAGCCGAACATGCGTGCCATTGGTTCTTGGGGTTCGAGCCCGGTGGGTAAAATCCGGACGCCCTCGAAGCATACTGCTCGCGGACCACTTCCGCACGCGGCTTCGTCACCGATGCGCTCACGGGTCGCGTCGCCGCGCGTGAGTCTCGAAACATTCGCCTCGCCGCGCTCACTTGCTCGCCGCAGGCTCGAGCTCGTGACTAAAGCAGGTACGGGATTTGGCCGCCCAGCCAGCTCCGCTCTACCATGGGGGCGAGCGTCGAATGGATCGCGAAGCGTTCACGGAAGCACTGCTCGGAGTGATGGAGGCCAAGGAGCATTGGGCCTGGCCGCATTTTACGCAGGGCCGAGTGCGGCGTGAGCTGCTTCATATCCACTTGGAGCAGGAGTACGCCACCTACGTGCGTGACTTTCCCGTGCTCGTGGCGCGCGCTTACGTCATTTGCCCGATCGCGGAGGCTCGCCGCGACTTGATCGAGAACGTGTTCGAGGAAGAGACGGGCCGCCTCGGTGCCGGCCGGTCGCACCCGGAGCTGTTTCTAGAATACCCGCGCGGCCTGGGGATGGACCTGAGCCGGTTCGAACGGGTCGAGCTGCTCCCTGCCGCCCGCGTCTACCGTGACTTCCTCGACCGCTGCACCTTGCACGACGGTTGGGACGTGGCGGCCGCTGTCACCACATTGTTCCTCGAGGGCACCAAGTTCGACCGTGGTGAGCTCGTGCCCGGTGCCCCGCGTCGCCCCACGCCGGAGCTGACCGACCATCCTCTCGTGAAGCACTATGGATTGCCGCTCGAGGCTCTGGCCCTGACCCGCGCGCACCGCAGCGTGGAAGGCGGGCATCGCGCCGCCGCTTGGCGCAATATTCTCGACCACGTCAGGGAGCCCGTCCGTCAGCAGGCGGTGGTGGGGGCCATGCAGGGCGCCCTGGAGCGTTGGCTGCGTTACCGTGACGATGTAGCCGCCGCGTGTGGAATTGTACGACGCGACGACCGCGACTAAAGTCCGCGACTTCATGATGAAGTCTCCGCTGATCATCGCGCTCGGCCTGCTGGGCTGCGGCGCCGTCTACCCGCAGCTCGAAACCCCGGTGCGGATGCCGCCCGCGCACATCGCGCTCGTTCCGCCGCCGCCCGAGGATCTGCTCTTCCTCAAGTTCGGCGGCGCCGTCATCCCGGCGCGCACCCGCGATGGTCGCAGCTGGGACTCGGTCGGTGGCTCGCTGCCCGACGCTTTTGCGAAGCTGATCATCGATGGCAAGGTAATCTTGGAGACGCCCGTCCAGAGCAACTCGCTCACCCCGACCTGGCCGGAGCAGCGCCAGGCCAACTATCACGTCCGGATGGGCGCTGCCGCGCGCGTCGAGCTGTGGGACAGTAATCCGATCAACAACCACCCGATCTGCGTGGCAGACGTGCCCGAGCTGCACGGCCAGGCCAGCCCCGACGCGGAAATGGCCGTGAGCTGCAGCAGCGGCGCCGAGCTCAAGGTCGTCGTGCAACCCGCTCACGGACGTCTCGGCGTCGGCCTGTATTACGAGCTGCGCCGCGAAGAAGTGGTCGTGACGCGGGTGCTGAGCGAGTCGCCGGCGGCGCGGGCAGGGCTTGTGCGAGGCGACCAACTGCTCAAGATTCAGGGGAAGGCCGTGAAGACCATGGGCGACGGAGAGGCGCAGAGCCTGATCAACGCTAACGCCGTCACGGGCATCAGCTTGCTCGTGCGCAAGCTCGATCGCAGCGAGGTGGAGCTGACCCTCAAGGAGGGCGCCATCTATCCCGTCTACGGTGAAGGCGTCGAGATCGATGGTTGACTCGTCGAGCAGCGCTCCCAAACGCTACGCGCTGAAGCGCGACACCCTCGTCGTACGTGGTCCCGACCGCAAAACGTGGCTCGACGGACTGCTGACCAACAAGGTGACCGACGTCGCGCCGGGCGTCGCTGGCTACGGCCTGCTGCTGACCAAGCAGGGCAAAATCGTCAGCGACGCGTTCCTCCTCGATAGCGGGACGGACCTGCTGCTCGGCGTCGCTCCGGGCCGCGGCGGGGCAGTGCGGCAGCTGCTCGATCGCTACCTGGTCATGGAAGACGCCGAGCTCGAGGAGCCGCCAACCGAGCCCCACTGGGCAATCGCGCTCGAGCGTGGCTCAGAGCCGCCCGCGGTGCTCGCCGCTGGCGCGCTGTCCCTGGGCGGGCTCCGGGCCGAGCTGGAAGCGCTCGCCGAGGGAGCCCCGCTGCCCGACGCGGGTGAGCTCTTGGCCGAGTACGGCCTAGGCGTATTCGGTGTCGACTTCGGTGAGCGCGACAACCCGCACGAAGCTTCGCTCGACCGGCTCGCGGTGTCGTGGACCAAAGGCTGCTACCTCGGGCAAGAAGTGGTGTGCATGCAGGACATGCGCGGCAAAGTGAAGCGCCGCCTCGTGGCGCTCGACGGCAGCGCCGCCTTGCTCGGCGCCGCGGTCGCCGCCGCCGACGTTGTCACCGGCGACGGCAGCGTCGCAGGCCAGGTGACGAGCGTGCATCGGGCCGCGGGCGGAGCCCGGCTTCTCGCCAGTATTTCGACGTCGGCCCTCGAGGCTCCAACCGAGCTTCGCGCTTTGGGCGAGCCGTTGCGAGTTGCTTTCGGCGCGCCGGCCAAGTTGAGCTAGTCTGAGGGCTTGCATATGGACAAGCAGGCTTCCAGTCGGATCACCGAGAGCGGACTACGTGTTGCAGAAGATGCCCTGAGCCTGGTCGCGAAGACGCCGCTCGTCCGGCTCGGGCGGATCAGCCCGCAGGGCGGCGCGACGATTTGGGCCAAGGTCGAGTACATGAACCCCGCAGGCAGCGTCAAAGACCGGCCCGCGCTGGCGATGATCGAAGCCGCCGAAAAAGCCGGCGCGCTCGAGCCGGGCTCCGTGATCGTCGAGGCGACCAGCGGCAACACCGGTATCAGCCTGGCGATGATCGCGGCCGTGCGCGGTTACCGCTGCGTGCTCGTCATGCCCGAAGACATGAGCCTCGAGCGCCGCTACATCTTGCGCGCGTACGGCGCCGAGATCGTGCTCACGCCCGCGACCGAAGGCATGGCCGGCGCGGTGAACCGCGCGCGTCGTGTTTTGGGCGACACGCCGTCTTCCTTCATGCCCAGTCAGTTTACCAACGCCGCCAACGCCGAGAGCCACGAGCACGGCACCGCCCTGGAAATCCTGGAGCAGGTCGGCGGTAGCCTGGCCGCGTTCGTCGCTGGCGTCGGCACCGGCGGCACCATCACCGGCGTTTCGCGCACTCTGCGCAAGAAGCTCGGCAAAGACGTCAAAGTGTTCGCGGTCGAGCCTTCGAGCAGCGCCGTGCTGTCGGGCAAGCCTCCCGGCATGCACGGCATACAGGGTCTCGGCGCCGGTTTCGTGCCCGAGATCCTCGATCGCGCCGCGATCGACGCGATCATCGAGGTGAGCGACGTGGCCGCCGAGCGCATGGCGCGCCGGCTCGCGCGTGAAGAAGGCCTGCTCGTCGGCCCTTCCTCCGGCGCCAACGTGCACGCCGCGCTCGAGGTGGCCAACGGTTTCGGCGGCGGCAACGTCGTCACGATCTTGTGCGACTCCGGCGAGCGCTACCTGTTCTGACCCGCCCGAGCCCGGCCGGCGTGCTGCGTGAGCGGCGCACGAGGTGCTTCGCGCACGTTTCGGGGCCTCAATTGCCGCGGAAAGTCGGGGTGCGGCGCTCGAGGAAGGCGCGCACGCCTTCCTTGACGTCGTGGCTGGCCAGCAGGGCTAACTGGCCGTCGCGTTCGCGAGCGAGGGCGGCGCGGAGCTCGGTCGAGCTGCCGTGCACGGCCTGCTTGATGCGAGCCAGCGCCAGTGGCGGGCCGTGCGACAGGGTCGTCGCGAGGGCGAGCGCGGCGCGTTCGGTGTCGATGTCGGCGGTCATGCTGGTGGCGAGCCCGAGCGACACGGCTTGGGCGGCGTCGATGCGCGAGCCGAGCATGAGCAGCTCGAGCGCGCGACCGGGGCCGAGCAGGCGGGTGAGGAAGTAGCTACCGCCGCCGTCCGGCATCAAGCCGATCGCCACGAATTTCTCCTGGAGGTACGCGGACTCGGCCACCACGCGCAGGTCGCAGGCCAGGGCCAGATCGGCGCCGAACCCCACCGCGGGACCCGTTACGGCGGCCACGACCGGCTTGCCGAGCTCGACCACGGCCAGGGTGAGGGCCTGAAACCGTTCCAGCCCCGGCCCGAGCGGGGTGCCGTTTTCGAGCTCGTGGGTCAGCCAACGCAGGTCGGCCCCCGAACAAAACGCGCCCGGCGTGCCCGAAAGGACGACGGCGCGCACAGCTTTCGTCGCGCCGGCGCTGGCCAGCGCGGCGCCGAGCGCGTCGACCGTGTCGAGGGTGAGCGCGTTCTTGGCGGCGGGCCGCGCGAGCCGAATCAGGCGCACGGCGCCGTGATCCTCGACTTGAAGGTCTCCGGCGTGCGATTCGGGCATGGTCGCCAGCATGCCCGACCCTTCTCGGGCGTGCTAGAGCGCGCGCATGGGTGAAAGCTTCGAGCTCCCTGAAACCCGCCCGCTGGACGAGCAGCAGGGGCAAAGCTACCCGCGCCTCGTCGCGATCATGCAGCGGCTGCTGGCGCCTGACGGTTGCCCCTGGGATCGGGAACAGAGCTACGCCTCGCTACGTAAGTACGTGCTGGAGGAGGCGTGCGAGGTCATCGACGCCATCGATTCGGGCGAGCCGGCCGCGCTCCAGGACGAGCTCGGCGATCTGCTTCTCCAGGTCGTGTTCTTGGGGGAGCTGGCGCGGCGCGACGGCAAGTTCGGGCCCGACGACGTGGTGCGGAACATCGTCGCAAAACTCGTGCGTCGTCATCCGCACGTGTTCGGCGAGATCGAGGTCAGCGGCAGCGAAGAGGTTTTGACCAATTGGGACGCGATCAAGCGCCAAGAGTACGGGGACCGCGGCGTCTTGGCCGGGTTGCCTCGCTCGTTTCCGGCGCTGGCCCGCGCCGAGCGCATGAGCGAAAAGGTGAGCCGCGTCGGCTTCGACTGGCCGGACGCGCGCGGTTCGCGCGACAAGGTGAGTGAAGAGCTCGACGAGCTGGACGAAGCTGTCGCGGGCGGCGACAAGGAGCGCATCGAGAGCGAGCTCGGTGACGTACTGTTCGCGCTCGTCAATTTCGCGCGGCACCAGGGCCTGAACGCGGAGGTCGCGCTGCGCAAGACGGCGGATCGGTTTTCCGGACGATTTGCCCACGTCGAGGGGCGGGTCAAGCAGCAGCACGGCGGCTTTCCGCTCGACGACAAGGGCAAGCCCACGCGCGGGTTGCCGCTCGAGACGCTCGACGCGTACTGGAACGAGGCCAAGGAGCGCGGGCTGTGATGACAGAGGTCGATCCGGTCGGGCGGCTGCCTGAAGAGTGGCGCGAAGCGCTCGAGCAGCTGGGGGAAAAACCGTTCCGTGCCGAGCAGATCTTCCGCTGGATTCACGAGCGGGGGGTGCTCGATCCGGAACAGATGACGGATCTGTCCAAGCCGTTGCGCGAGCGGTTGAAGGCCGAAGGCTTTGCGCCGCCGGCCAAGGTGGCCGAGGTGCACCGCGCCGCCGACGGCACGCGCAAGCTGCTGCTGGAGCTGGCGCACGGCGCCCGCGTCGAGTGCGTGATCATCCCGATGACCGATCTGTCCGGCGCCGACGCCGACGCCTCGGCGGCGCCGGAAGACGACGAAGACGACGGCGACGCCGCCACGTCCGGCAAGACTCGCATCACGCTCTGCGTCTCGACCCAGTACGGCTGCGCCATGGGCTGCGTCTTTTGCGCGAGCGGCCAGGCGGGGCTGCAGCGCGGGCTGAGCGCTTCCGAAATCGTCGCTCAAGTGTTGATTTCCAAACAGCAGCTCGACCCCCACGAAGAGCTCAAGAACCTCGTGTTCATGGGCATGGGTGAGCCGCTTCATCACTACGACGAGACGGCGCGCGCGATTCGGCTGCTCAAGCATCCGCTAGCGCGCGGTATGAGCCCGCGCCGTATCACGGTGAGCACTGTCGGCTTGGTGCCGGGCATCGCCAAGCTGGGCGCCGATTTCGGCGGCAAGGTCGGCTTGGCCGTATCGCTGCACGCGCCCAACGACGTGATCCGCGATCGCATCATGCCGATGAACCGCAAATATCCGATCGTGGAGCTGATGCGCGCGCTACGCGAATATCCGCTGCCGCAGCGACGCCGTATCACCATCGAGTACACGTTGATGGACGGCGTGAACGACGGTCAAGCCGAGGCGCGCGAGCTCGTCCAGCTCTTGCGCGGCCTGCGCGTGAAGGTGAACCTGATCCCGATGAACCCGATCAGCGCTTCCGAGCTGAAGGCGCCGAGCGGCAACCGGGTGGCCGCGTTTCAACGAGTATTGTCCGACAACGGCGTCTCTTGCTTCGTGCGCACGCGTCGCGGCGACGAGGTCTCGGCGGCGTGCGGCCAGCTCGCGATCGCCGACGATCTGGTGCGCAAAAAGCGTGAGCGTGACGCGCTGCGCAGCGACAAGCCCTAAGGGCTTGTCCCTAAATTGGGAGCGCTCGGGCGTGCCCGTAAACGTGCCCGTGCCCGTGCCGGACGGTCCGTGAGGAGTCGTTGGGTCCTTTTGTTTGGTAGGCCGAGGTTGGTGGCGCGGGCCCCCTCCGGGCTCGCGCATGGCCCGCGCGCGCCGCGCCCAGCTGGGCGCGCAGGGCGAGCTG
>Ga0164241_10001742_pt1 | contig 25613 bp, 14 predicted proteins | sample OricomyardsoilBY_FD_108780 | JGI IMG/M metagenome (GOLD analysis project Ga0164241, IMG submission 108780) | Backyard soil microbial communities from Emeryville, California, USA - Original compost - Back yard soil (BY) | ecosystem: Environmental > Terrestrial > Soil > Unclassified | place: USA... | reverse complement strand
TTTGTGCCGCGTCGGCGGAATCGATCACGCGGACGGGGGCCCAGGCGGGGCTGTAAATGTTCCAGCCGGCGGGGAGAGTGTTGAGCGGGGTGGCGTCGAAGTCGTCGTGTATTGGTTTATCGGGCACGGAGCCGGCGATGGGAACGGGGACGCGGGAAACCCAGATGTCTTCCTTGTTGGTGCTGTAGGTGAGCCAGAGATCGCCGTCGGGCGGAGAGCCGTTGCCCTCGACGATGCCGCGGACGTATTGCGCGCCGAGGTTTTTGAAGCCGCCGGGGAAACGTTGCGGGGCGAGATCGCCGTGGACGGTGAGGAGATCGCCGAAGTGTCCGGCGTCGGTCGACGTGGCGACGGCGAGAGGAAAGCGAAGGCGGCTGGTGGGGTTGAAGGCGAGGGCGTAGCGGCCGTCGGAGGTTTTTTGCAGCCAGTATTTCGAGGAGTTGACGGGGAGATTTTCGGCGAAGCCGAGGCGCGTCCAGGTTTTGCCGTCGTCGGTGCTGGTGGCGTCCTGCGCGTCTTTCGCGATGGCGAGAAGTGAGCCGTCCGGTCGGCGCAAGGTGCTGACGGCTTTCAGCGTGAGGTTGAAGTAGCCGTCGGGGGAGCGCTCTTCCTCCCACCATTGCGAGGTGTAGCGGCGGTCGGCGAGGAGGGCTTCGCAGGCGGCGATGAAGGCGGGGTCCTTGGCGTGGGAGTAAAGTGGATACGGGACGTTGTCCTCGGTGGCGCCGGCGTGGCGGTTGAGGCGGATGAAATAAATTGGGCCGAGAGAGCCATCGGCTTTGATCTCGCGAATGACGCGGCCGATGCCCTGGCCGTTGTTGGGCGCGGGCGGTTTGCCGTGGAAGCCGGTCGCGAGGAAATGATCGCCGGGCGCGAGGTAGAAACTCGCGCGCTGGTGCATGATCGACTGGCCGCCATCGGCGAGCGTGAAGGACGGGAAGAGGACTTTTGGACGAGTCCAGTTAAGGCCGTCCGCCGAGGTGGTGTAGCTGGTGGCAGTGGGGCGGTCGTGCTCGTTGATGGGAGCGCTGAGGTAATCGAGGTAGAAGTGGCCGTGCCAATACGCGAGCATGGGCGCGTGCTGGTAGGTGTGCGTGAAAGAGGGATCGATGTGCGGCGCGGTGGTGCGGTTGGCGCGGACGACCTGGATGTTTTGCACGCCGACGACCGGACGGAGCGCGCCATCGGCTGTGCTCTCGACGCGTTGGGTGTCGGTGAGGACGACTCCGGCCGAATGAAGGGTGGCTGCGAAGGCGAGGCCGAGTGTCGGCCGGAGAACGCTCAACATCCAACGTTCAACGCTGAACCTCCAAGTACGGAGGGCGGAAGGAGAGCTGGGAACGCGGGTGGAGGCGGAAGGGGATTTCATGGCGGTGCGATGGGCGGCGATGAGGATGGGGCCGATAGGTCTTTGGGGACTTATGGGACCTATAGCGGAGGGCTGAGAACGGTAGCCGGTGAAGCTACGCGCGCGAACCTTATGGAACGGTGACGGGGGCGCGGTTTTTCGCCATCGTGGCGGCGAGTTTTATCGCTTCGACGAGGCTGCGCGGGTCGGAGCGGCCGGTGCCGGCGTTGGCGAAATCGGTGCCGTGTTCGACGGACGTGCGGATGATAGGGAGGCCGAGCGTGACGTTCACGCCGCGCCAGATGCCGAGCATCTTGGCGGCGACGTGCCCTTGGTCGTGATACATGGCGATGCCGGCATCGAACTCGCCCTGGAGGACGCGGAAGAAAACGGTGTCGCCGGCAAAGGGACCGGAGACGTCGAAGCCGCGGGCGCGACCTTCGGCGATGGCGGGCTCGATATATTTTTGTTCGTCGTCGCCGAAGAGGCCGTTTTCGCCGGCGTGGGGGTTGAGGCCGGCGACGGCGATTTTCGGTTTTTCGATGCCGAGCTTTTTGACGGCTTCGTGCGTGAGCTGGAGAACTTTCAGTATCCGTTCGGGGCGGACGCGGTCGATGGCGACGCGGAGCGGGACGTGGGTGGAGACGTGGCTGACGCGGAGTTTGTCGGCGACGAGCATCATGGTCGCGCCGGGCGACTGGCAGACCTCGGCGAGCAGGCCGGTGTGTCCATCGTAGTGATGACCGGCGAGGTTCATGGCGGCCTTGTTGAGTGCGGAGGTGACGATGGCGGCGACCTCGCCGGCGAGGGCGAGTTCGGCGGCACGTTTCACGTATTCGTAGGCGGCCTGGCCGGCCATGGCGTCGACGCGGCCGAGCGTGAGTTTGGCGACCTCCACGTTTTTGAGGTCGAGGACGGTGATGGTGTCGGGCGCGTATGTTGCGTCGGCGACGGAGGTGAAGGCGCGGACTTTCAGGGGCGAGGCAACGTAGCGTAGTGCCTGCGTCATGACGGCGGCGTCGCCGACAATGAGCGGGCGGCAGAGCGTGTGAATCTCGGGAAGCGCGAGGGCCTTGACGATGATTTCGGGGCCGGTGCCGGCGGGGTCGCCGAGGGTGAGCGCGAGGATCGGGAGAGGTGCGGCGGACGACATGGCGGGAAAGAAAAGAGAGTGTGGCTTGGAATTTGCAGGCGAGGGGCCACTCGCTGGCGCTCGTGGCTACGCGGAGGGCGGGAGGACGGGAAGGAGTTTTTCCCAGAGGGGCGCGGGCCAATGATAGCTGCCGGGCTTGAGGGTGAGCATCACATCGGGCGCGGAAAGAGGTTGCAGAGAAACGACGCCGGGCGCCCAGACCTCGGCGGTGGCGAGTTGGTGCCAGGCGAGCGAGCGGGTGACGGCGGCGGCGGTGGCGCCACCATCGACGAGGAGATGGTGAAACGCGCGGCGTTGATCGAGCAGCGTGGCCATGCGGGCGAAGGCGCGGCGGATGGCGGAGGAGATTTGCGGGGAGTCGCTGAGCGGTTGATCGACGACGGCGAGCGCGATGCCGTGGCTGGCGAGGGCGCGGCGGATGTGTTCGGTCCAGCTTTGCATGCTGGTCTCGAAGGCTTCGTCGGCGTGCAGGAGTGCTTGCGGGATGGGAAAAACGGGGAGGCCGGCGGCGCGCGCGGTGACGCGGAGATTTTCGCCGGCGGTGCTGGTCGTGCCGGAGATGATCAAGTTGGGCCCGCTCGGAAACGGGCGGGGCACGGTGGGCGTGGTGGTGTGTGCGACGCCGAGGTGGCGGAGAAATGCTTCGAAGAAATCGGCACCGCCGGCGGGGAGCGCGCGGGCGTCGATTTTTTTCGCCCAGTGATCGACATCGGCGGCGGAGCTGGCTTCGCCGACGACGAGGCCGACAGCGGGAAGCGTCATGCCGGGGCGCGCGATGACGAGAGGAAGACGGTGAGTGGGGCCGAGGAGCGCGGCGACGTGGGAGGTGTGCGCGGGGTGATGGGGATCGCGGGCGAAGGCCGTGCGATCAATCGGAACGCCGTCGATGGTGTAGAGGCCGTCGCGGATGCTGCGGCCGAGGGAAGGATTCGCGGGAGCGAGGACAACCGAGTCGCGGCCGAGGGCGGCGGCGGCGGCTTCGATCTCGGCGATCACCGGGCCGCGCAGGACGGAGTCTACCTTTTTGAATACACGCGTTTTCCAGTCCGCGGGGAGATGCTCGATGATGTGGCGGACCTTGCGGGCGGCTTCGTCGGGCGGGTTGAGGCGGGAGTCTGTATCGAAAACCAGGAGACCGGCGTCGGCGGGCAGCGATTCGGTGGACAGTGCGATGACGGCGGTCAGCCCATGCGTGCGACCGAGAGCGCACATTTCGGCCGCACCGGTGAGGTCATCGGCGAGGACGACGATGGGCGGCTGATTCATTGCGCGACGAGCGGATCGAGCTCCAAGGCGGCGAGCTCGCGGTGGACATCGGCGCGGCTGGAGGCGTCGAGCGGAAGAAGTGGGGGGAGCACGGCGGGACCGCAAAGACCGAGGGATTCGAGGCAGGTTTTAAGAGCGGCGAGGGACTGACCGAGCGTGCGATCGCGTTGGAAAACGCGGGCGACGGAATCGGCGCGGCGCTGGAGAGCTTCGGCCTGTTCCCAGTTGCCGGCGAGGGCGGCGTTGTAGAGATCGCGCCAGAGGGCGGGAGCGATGTTGCCGGAGCTCGGCACGAGACCGTCGAACCCGTGGCGCAAGGCTTGCGCGGAGAGGACGGCGGCGCCCATGAAGATGGAAAAATCGGGACGGTTTGCGAAGAGCGCGGCGGTTTTTTCGAGCCGGCCGGGGACGTTTTCGGAGTCTTTGAAACCGACGATATTTGGGATCTCGCTGAGGCGTTCGACGACATCGAGCGGGAGCGACATGCGCGTGGTCTGCGGGATATTGTAGAGGACGAGGGAGCCCTGGATCTCGCGGGCGAGCAGTTCGTAGCACGCCTGCATTTCGGACGGGCTGAGGAGATAGTAGGACGAAAGCGGAGCGACGACGGCGTCGGCGCCGAGGCGGAGCCAGTGGCGGCCGGCCTCGGTGGACGTGGAGAGACAGTTGTCGCAGATTCCTGCATACACGGGGACGCGGCCGGCGGCGGTTTTGACGGCGATCTCGACGAGCCGGGCGCGGGCGGCGGGCGGGATGGAGGCGGCTTCACCGGTGGTGCCGAGGACGAAGACGCCCATGTCGTTCCGGGCGAGATGGCCGACGAGGCGCTCGGCGGCGGGCTCGTCGAGCGCGCCGATTGCGGTGAAGGGCGTGGCCATGGGCACGATCACGCCACGGTGTTTGGTTGGTTTGGCCATGGTCAAAAAGCTTGGCGGTAGATGGACTCGGCGTCGGCCTGTGTGACCTCGCGCGGATTGTTTTTCAGAAGACGGGTGATTTTCAGGGCGTCGGCCGCCAGGCGCGGGATCGCGTCGGCGGGGACGCCGCAGTCGGCGAGCTTCGCCGGCAGGCCGCACGCGGCGGAGAGGGCAAAGAGTTTTTCGACGCCGCGCGCAGCGGTATCCGAATCGTCGCGACCGGGCGCGGCGCCGAGCGCGAGGGCGATGGCGGCGTAGCGGGCGGGGGCGGCGGGGAGATTGAAGCGCACGACGTGCGGGAGCAGGAGGGCGTTGGCCAGGCCGTGCGCGAGACGGAATTCGGAGCCGAGCGGATAGGAAAGCGCGTGGACCGCGGCTGTATTCACGGGGCCGAGACAGAGGCCGCCGTAGAGACTGCCTAGCGCGCAATCGGAGCGGGCGGCGAGATCGGCGCCGTCGCGGACCGCGCGTTCGAGCGAGCCGGCGAGGAGACGAATGCCTTCGAGGGCGTGCAGATCGACAGCGGGGTGAGCGGCGCGATTGGCGAAGGCTTCGAGGCAGTGCGAAAGCGCGTCGATGCCGGTGGCGGCGGTGACGGCGGGCGGAAGCGAGAGCGTCAATTGCGGATCGACGAAGGCGGCGTCGGGCACGAGCCACTGGCTGATGACGGCTTTTTTGAGGCGTGCGGATTCGTCGTAGAGAATGGCGTTGGGGGAAACTTCGCTGCCGGCACCGGCGGTGGAGGGGAGGCAAATCAGCGCGACGCGACGCGGCGGAAGGAGGTGAAGACCGAAGTACTCGCGAACCGAGGCGGGCTGGCCCTGGAGGGCGGCGAGGAGTTTGGCGATGTCGAGCACGCTGCCGCCGCCGATGCCGAGGACGGCGTCGAAGGTGTGGGCGTTGAGCGATGCCTGGAGTTTTTCCAAGTCGCCGACGGACGGCTCGGGCGGGATGCCGTCACGGACGGTGAGCTCGAAGGACTTGGCTCGGAGGGCGTCGAGCAGTGACGCGGCGGCGGGGCGGGCGGAGGTCGAGAGGACGACGAGGACGCGGCGGGCCTGACGGGCGGTGAGTTCGGCGACGCACTCGAGCGCGCAACCGGGGCCGAAGCTGATGCGCGCGGGCTGGCGCAGCGTGATGACGGCGGGTGGAACGAACGGCGTCATGAGGTGGAGGCGGTCGCGACCGGCGGCGTATCCGGGGGGGAGGCACCGGGGGCGGCCGGGGAATTTTTACGGCGGAAGGTGAGCTGATCGACGTTGTCAGGCCGATAACCGCCGAACAGCAGGCTGGTCACGTAGCCGACGACGAAAAGTACTACGTGGCTGAATACACCGAGGAGGATCGGGTGCATCGTGAAATTGAAGCCGAGGTCGACGACCCGATGACCGGCGCCGGTGAGCGTGCCCCAGGCGGTGAACAGCAGGCAGGCGATGATACCGGTGTAACATCCGGTGCGCGTGGCGCGCCGCGTGAAGAAGCCGAGGAAGAACAAACCGAGCATGCCGCCGGAGAGAATCGCGGAGACGGTGACGACGTTTTCCATCACGGAGTGGGTGCCCTTGCCCGGGATGAGCAGGAGTGCGATGAGGGCGGCGCCGCCTCCGCCGAGCGCGACCATGATGCGGCCGCAGAGGAGTTTGGCGGCATCGGTCATTTTGGGGAAAAAATGGCCGACGTGATCCGCGGTGAGGACTGTGGCGACGCTGTTGATGTCGGGGCTGATCGAGGACATCGAGGCGGCGAGAATGGCGGCGAGAAGCAGGCCCACGATCCCGGCCGGCATGTGCTGCATGATGAAGAGCGGGATGACGTGATCGGCGATCGCCGGAGGCGTTTCTCCCGAGGCTTGGTAGTAGCCGTAGAGGCAGACGCCGATGAACATAAACGTGGCCCACACCGGGACGCAGACCAGGCCGTTCCAAATCGCGGCGCGGCTGGCGTCGCGATCGGTGCGGGCGATCAGGTAACGTTGCACCATGTGCTGGTCGGCGATGTAGCGGCGGGCCCAGTTGGTGGTGTAGGCGAGGATGAACAACCACTGCGTGGTGGTCGTGGTGTCGAAGAGCGAGTTCCAGCTCAGGTCGAAGTTGCCGAGGCTGAATTTGCCGGCGTGCCAGGCCTGCGCAATGACCGCGCCGGGCGGACCAGCCTCGGGGGCGAGCAAGAGGCGACCGAGGATCACGGCCGCGGCAGCGATGAAAACGAAGCCCTGCACGACGCTGGTCCAGACAACGGTTTTCATGCCCCCGAACATCGTGTAGATCACGGTGAATCCGGTGATGCAGAGGACGACGGGTGTGTAGTTCCAACCGGTCATCACCTTGATCGGGATGGCGGTGGTGATGATGGTGGCGCCGACATCGAAGATGCGGTCGGCGACGAAACAGGCGGATGCGTAGAGGCGGCTGCCGAAACCGAAACGGGCGCCGAGGTATTCATAGGCGCTCATGCCGACAACGTTGCGGTAGAACGGAACGATCACCTTCGCGACGAAGATCAGGACGATCGGCAGGGTGAAGCTGCCGAGCAGGAGAATGAGGCCCTCTTTATAGGCGGTCGCTGGGTGCGCGACGAGGGTGTTGCTGCTGATGAGTGCGGCCATCATGGCCATCGCGACGGCCCAGGCGGGCATCGAGCGGCCGGCGACGAAATAGTCCTCAGCGGTCTTCTGGCGGCGGGAAACAACAATGCTCAACGCGATGATGCCCAAGCCGTAAACGGCGAGGACGAGATAATCCAAGAAATGCAGGCTCACGGAAACGCGCGTTACAGGGGTGAATAGATCGATGCGAAGGCCCACGCCGGAAGGACAATAGGCGCGCAGAATTGTGTTTCATGAAATAATGCTGTCAAACGCGTAATTTCATGAAGGTGAAACTCGCGGCAACGGTGAATTTTCGTGAATTTCCCCGGCCAATGACGGCCGGGAGCGGGGAAGTCCCGGTGGCGCGTCGCGTTCGCCCATTGGCGGAAGCGCGGGGGGCGGACATCCGCGCTGAACGCGCGGTGGGCTCGCGGGTATTTAGCGAGGGAAAGGCTGGCGCGTCGGAGCGGCTGCGCGACGCGTGCGGCGCGGAATCGGAGCGGCTCGGCGGGGAGGCTTTGCCTTACCGCGGACAAAGCGGCGGCGGATGGGGTTCGCGAGAGGCTTACAGCTGCGCGACGGAAGCGCGTTCGACCAGCGTGGGTTCGACGAGGAGCTGCATGAAATGCTCCTCGTTGGGATGCTGGATTCGCCAGAGCAATTGATCGACGGCACGACGTCCGATGAAGTCGGCGTGCACATCGATGGTGGTGAGCATGGGGCTGAGGTTCATCACGAGCGATTTTTCGTTGTTGCACGAGACGACGCTGACATCGGTGCCGACGCGCATTTTCAGCCGCTCGAGGGACGTATAGAGCTGGAGCGCGGTGCGATCGGACGGGATGAAAATCGCGGTGGGGCGGGACTTCGCGGGCATTTGCGCCCAGCGTTGGGTGAGGACGTCCACGTTTTCTTGAAGCGTGGTCGCGGGCAGGGGCCAGGTGAGTTTTCCCGGAGCGGCGACTTCGAGCAGAGTTTCCTCGAGGCCGAGGCGCGCGGCGTGATTGAGGAACGCGCTTTTTACTTTCTCGAACTGGATCTGGCCCGGCTTGGGATTCATGAAGGCCACGCGCTTGTGGCCCTTTTTCACGAAGTGCTCGGCGACGAGACGGCCGGCGCTGTTGGTGTCGAAATTGCAATGATCGCCGAGCGCGGCGGGCAGGCGGCCCATGACCCACACGTGTGGCAGGCGATAGATATGTTTGATCAACTCGCTGGCGCTCTCTGAGGGAAGTTCGCCCTGATTGGGGCCCTTGAGGATAAGGCCCTCGACGCGCCCCTCGGTGAGGAAAGGCGGCACGCGGTCGCCATTGGGAATGTTGGCGATCAGCAGGCTGCGGCCGTGGGCGGAGAGCGCGTTTTCAATGCCTTGTAGTGACGTGCTGACTACGGGCAGATGCACGAGCGTGTCCTGCATGCCGAAGAAAACGATGCCGATGTCACCGGAGGGATTGTTGCGGCGGACAGGCGTTTCACGGGCGCTGCGGCGCTGGCGTATCCGGCGGTAGCCGAGCTGGTGCGCGGTATCCCAGACCTTGCTTGCGATGTCGGGGTTCACGTCCGCGTGGTTGTTGAACACGCGCGACACGGTCCCGACGGCGACTCCCGCGGTTTTGGCGACGTCGGTGATCGTGACTTTTGTTTTTTTGCTCATGGGGCGTGCCGGGGTGAAAGCGTGTTTTGGAGGGGCTGGGAACAAAAACATTGACAGGTTAGTTCATGAAATACATCCGTCAATGCGTTATTTCATCTGAAATAGTTGCCTTTTGTTCATCGCGGACAAGGCAGGTCAGGAAAGCTCCTCCATTTCAACCCTTTCAGTTTCCGCTCCTCGTGTCTCTCACCGTTAAGCCTTCTGCGACGATCTGCGCGGCCCCTTCGGGCCGGGCGACGATCGTGCGTGTGGGCGCGCGGTGCGACGTGCGGGCGGCTTCGGAATTTCCAGAATTTTGCATCTTAAACTCGGACGGCCCGTGCTGGGGTAGTGCGACTGTCTGACGTGGATGCAATAGAACGAATTGGTGAAAGCCGGTTCGTTTTGGGTGTGAGGGCCGGTGTGTGCAGCACCGGCCCTTTTCTCGAAAAAAACCCAAGTGACCCGCAGCCAACCCGCGTTGCGTGCGTCTCGCTTATCATGTCCTTCTGCTCTGTCTTTCTCTCCGCCGCCGCAAGAACCCTGAAAAATTCTGCGCAGGAACCGGCGACACTCATCGAAATTCAACCGACGGTCTTCTTCGCATGATGATGATAAGCTCCCGTGTTTCTCTTTCCCGCCTGCTGACGTGCGCGCTCGGGTTTTGCGCAACGACCGGCATCCGCGTAACGGCCGCGACCTCAGCGGCGACCGAGCCCGCGGTCCTCTCGTCATCCGCCTTCGCGCATCACATCGAGTATTTCAATTCGATGGAAAACGAGAACGTCACGAACCTCGTTTCCAACGCCGATTCGTGGGCGTGGCTGCAGTCCAACGTGCCGTACTTCGAGTGCTCTCAACCGGAGGTGGAGCAAATTTATTGGTACCGCTGGTGGTCGCTCCGCAAGCACCTCAGTAAGACGCCCGACGGCCATTTCGTGTTCACCGAATTTCTCACGCGGCCGAAACCCGTGAGCAGCGCGCTGGGGCATCACTTGATGGAAATGCGCTGGCTCCGCGATCAGACACCGGTGAACAGCTATGTGGATTACTGGCTGCACGGAAACGCCGGTCAGCCGCAGTCATTGCTTCGTCGATACAGCAGCTGGCTGGAGGACGCGTTGTACCAACGCTGGCTGGTGACGCAGGACACCGCGACGCTCACCGGTTTGTTCGACGATCTCGTCGCCGATTACCGCGCGTGGGAGGTGAAAAACCAGCTGCCTGACGGACTCTTCTGGCAATACGATGTGTGGGACGCGATGGAGGAATCCATCAGCGGCTCGCGGAAAAACAAAAACATCCGCCCGACGATCAACAGCTACATGTATGGCAATGCGCGCGCGCTCGCGAAGATCGCAATGCTCGCGGGAAAACCCGGCCAGGCGGCGGCGTTCGACGCGAAAGCCGGCGAGTTGCGGAAGCTGACGCTCGCGTCGCTTTGGGACAAAGACGCGGCGTTTTTCAAAGTACGCTTCGACACCGGCGCGTTGTCCGACGCGCGCGAGGCGATCGGTTTTATCCCGTGGTATTTCGAGCTCCCGCCGAAAGCTGAAGGCTTCGAAGCGGCGTGGGCGCAGTTTTGCGACGCGGATGGTTTTCTTGCGCCTTACGGCATCACGACCGCGGAGCGCCGGCATCCGAAATTCCGCTCGCATGGAGTCGGCACCTGCGAATGGGACGGTGCGATCTGGCCGTTCGCGACATCGCAGACGCTCGGCGCGCTCGCGAACGTCCTGCGCGATTATCCGCTGTCTGAACCGGCGGTGGTCACGACGCGGGATTTCTTCGATTCATTTATCAACTACACGCGTTCGATGCGGTATGACGGACTTCCCTACATCGGGGAATATCAGGACGAATTGACCGGCCAGTGGTTGAAGGGCCGCGACGAACGCAGCCGTTACTACAATCACTCAACCTACGCCGATCTGCTCATCGCCGACGTGGTCGGCCTGCATCCTCGCGCGGACGATGTCGTCGAGGTTCATCCGCTGATTCCCGAACATGCGTGGACTTGGTTCTGCCTCGATCACGTGAATTACCACGGTCGCGAACTCACGATTTTGTGGGACCTCGATGGCAAACGCTACAACCGCGGCAAAGGCCTCGTCGTCCTCGTGGACGGCGTGGAAATCGCCCGTGGCGAAACGCTCGCGCCGTTGACCGCAAAACTCCCTCCGCTTCGTCCCCAATCCTGACATGCGCACGCTCCCTTGTTTTTTCAGCGGCCGCGCGTTGCTCTGTTTAGCACTGGCACTTCCGGCCTCGCTTTTAGCGACTCAAGTCGCGCCGCCGGTGCGCGCGTCGAAGGGTGGAGCGCTCGTTTATGCGGTGAACGACCGCGGTGATCGCGTCCCGGATTTTTCCCATGCCGGTTATCTCGGCGGCGGCACCGCGTTGCCGGTGATTCCCGCCCGCGTGCGGGTTTCGCCGGTGGAGGGCGATGACGGCGCGCGTATCCAGATTGCCATTGATTACGTTTCCTCGCTTACGCCCGATGCCCACGGCTTTCGCGGCGCGGTGCAGCTCGACGCGGGACGCTACGAAATCGGCGGACAGCTCCGCATTTCGACGAGCGGTGTGATTCTGCGCGGCGCGGGCACGGCCGAAAACGCCACCGTGCTCATCGCCACAGGCGCGGATCGCCGCGCGCTCATTTCAGTGGCGGGAAAAAACGACCGCGCGGCATCGGGCCCGGCGTTGCTCGTGACCGATGAGTACGTGCCGGTCGGCGCGAATCGCGTGCACGTGAACGACGCCCGCGGCCTCCAGCCCGGCACGCGCGTTCTGATCGAACGCCCGAGTCCCGTGGCGTGGATCGAGCGTCTCAACCTCCAGGCCGCTCCTGCGCGCACGCCGTTTCAGTGGCGCCCGGGAAAGCTCAACGTGATTTGGGAACGCACGGTGGTTTCGGTCTCACGCAATGAAATCGTTCTCGACGCACCGTTGACGACCTCGTTGGAAAAAATCCTCGGTGGCGCCACGCTCACGCCAGTCGCGTGGCCGGGCGTGATCGAAAAAGTCGGTGTGGAAAATCTGCGCTGCGAGTCCACCTTCGACGCGGCGAACCCGCTCAAAGACGAGCAGCATTCATGGGAGGCGGTTCATCTCGATTCGGTTCGCGACGCATGGGTGCGCGATCTCACCGCGGGTCATTTCGCGGGCTCGGCGGTCTATCTCGATGCGAACGCAGAGCGCGTAACCGTGCAGGACTGCGTTTCGCTTTCGCCCGTGTCGGAGATCGGCGGATACCGCCGGCACACGTTCCATACGAGCGGCCAGCTCACGCTGTTCCTGCGTTGTCGCGCGGAGGACGGCATCAACGATTTCACCGTCGGTTATCTGACGGCCGGGCCGAACGCTTTTGTCGAATGCCGGGCCGAGCGCGCGGGCGGTTTTAGCGGCGGCATCGGCTCGTGGGCGTCCGGTGTGTTGTTCGATAATGTCGTGATCGATGGCGGTGAGCTTCGCCTGGATAACCTCGAAAGTTTTAATCAAGGCGTCGCGTGGGCCGTCGTGAACTCCGTGATCTGGGAAGCGAGCGCGGGCCGTTTCGTGGTGCGCACGCCGCCGGGCGCGAACAACTGGGCGGTGGCCGTGTGGGGACTTTACACGGGCGACGGCGCTTGGGCGAAGACCAGCGAGTTCGCAGATCCCTCCAGCCTCTATCGCGCGCAACTCGCCGAGCGCCTCGGCCCGTCGTCGCTCACGGCGCTCGAACCCGCGAAGTATCCGAAAATCTCCGACGCCAGCACTCCCGATCTGGCGAAGGTCGTGCCCGATCTCGCGCAACAACTCGCGACGCGCTCCGCACCGGTCGCGCCGGCGCATCCGCTCGCGTTGACCAACGGCTGGCTCGCGTCCAACGGCACGCTGCTCGTGGGGCGCACGTATGTGACCGCGTGGTGGCGCGGCCGGCTCGAGCCCTCGCGCGCGGCCGAACTCGGGCCGGCGATTTCCCGTTTTGTCCCGGGCCGCTCGGGCACGGGGTTGACGGACGATCTCGATGACCTGACGGATGCCATGATCGCGAACGGCCAGGTCGCGTTTCGCCATCACTACGGTCTTTGGTACGACCGGCGCCGCGACGATCACCAGATGAACAAGCGCCCCGACGCCGACGCGTGGCCGCCGTTTTTCGAGCAACCATTTTTGTTGAGCGGGCAGGGCGAGGCGTGGAACCGGCTCAGCCGGTATGACCTTACCCGATACAATCCCTGGTACTTCGGACGCCTGCGCCGATTCGCGGAGCTCGGCGCGGCCAAAGGTCTGGTGCTGATCGACGAAATGTATTTTCAGCACAACATCATCGAGTCCGGCGCGCACTGGGTGGATTGCCCGTGGCGTCCGGTGAACAATATCAATGACACTGGCTTCACCGAGCCGCCGCCGTTCACGGGCGATACGATCAAGATGGCCGATGAGTTTTACGATACGACGAATCCCGTGCGCGAGCCGCTGCATCGGGCGTTCATCCGCCAGTGTCTCGCGAATCTCGCGGACGAGCCCAATGTGATCCACACGATCAGCGAGGAATACACCGGCCCGTTGCACTTCATGCAGTACTGGCTCGATGTCGCCGGAGAATGGATGCGCGAGACGGGCAAACATCCGTTGCTTGCGCTCAGCGCTACGAAGGACGTGCAGGACGCGATCCTCGCGGACCCGGCGCGCGCGAAACTGGTTTCGGTGATCGATCTGAAATACTGGTGGCGCCAGCCCAACGGCATCGATTACGCGCCAAAAGGCGGGCTCAATCTCGCTCCGCGCCAGCACTGGCGGATCGGCAAACCGGTGAATCCGAATCCGGTTTCCGTCGCTTCGATGGTGCGCGAATACCGCACGAAATTTCCCGACAAAGCCATCATCGCCGAACTCGACGGCGCCGATGGCTGGGCGTTCGTCGCGGCGGGCGGCTCCTTGCCGAAACTGCCTTCGAGCACGGATCAGCGCCTGCTCTCCGCCCTCTCCGCGATGAAGCCGGTTCCGATGGCGGCGGACGTTTACGCCATTGGCGATCCGAAAACCGGATACCTGATCTATCTGCCGGAAGGCGGCCGCGCGGAACTCGATCTGTCCGCGGCGCAGGGGGCGTTTTCCGTGCGCGCTGTCACTCTCGCCAACGGAAGCGTGGGCGAACCGTCCGGCACTGTGACCGGTGGGAAGACCGTTGCCTTGACCGCGCCCGCCGGCCATCCCGCCGTTCGCTGGCTCTCACGTCCTTGATTTTCAGATACCCGAACCCATGAAATCCCTCCGATCCCTTCGCTTCCGCCTCGGCGTTCTGCTGGCAGCGTTCACGACCGCGATGACGGCCGCGGCGTACGCCAATCAACAAACCACCGTCGAACAATGGGGCGTTTTTGAAGTCGCGCTGAAAGGCCCGAGCGACGGAAACCCTTTCGTCGATGTGCGGCTAACCGGTCGTTTCTCCGACGGTTTCAAGACGGTCGAAGTCACCGGCTTCTACGATGGCGACGGCGTTTATCGTGTGCGTTTCATGCCCGATCATCCGGGGCAGTGGACGTATGAAACGAAGAGCAACCGCTGGCCGCTGACGGACAAGAGCGGCGTTTTCACCGTGACCGCCGCGAACGGCCGCAATCACGGCCCCGTGCGCGTGCATAACACCTATCACTTCGCGTACGCCGACGGCACGCCGTTCAAGCCGATCGGGACCACTTGTTATTCGTGGATTCACCGCCCGGAAGCGCAGGAAGAACTCACGTTGAAAACGCTTTCGACCGCACCGTTCAACAAACTCCGCATGGCGGTTTTCCCGCAGGCCCACGGCACCAAATACATGCCGGTGCAGCGCTGGCCATTTGCCGGCAAGGCGCCGCGCGATTGGGACTTCACGCGCTTCAATCCTGAGTTCTTCCGCCACTTGGAAAAACGCGTCGCCGACCTCGCGGCGCTCGGCATCGAGTGCGACTTGATTCTCTTTCATCCGTACGACGACGACGAGGACTGGGGTTTCGAAACGATGGATGCGAAGACCGACGATTTTTATCTCCGCTACCTCGTCGCGCGGCTTTCCGCGTACCACAATGTCTGGTGGTCCATCGGCAACGAGTACGATTTTCTCCGCACCAAGACCGAGTCCGACTGGGATCGCTATTTTCAAGTCGTCCAGGCGGCCGATCCGTATGCGCATCTCCGGTCCATTCACAACGGAAAGCTCATCTACAATCACAACCATCCGTGGGTGACGCATGTGAGCATGCAAAACGGCATGGCCACCGAGGAGCCCGGCCGCGCTGAGCTCTACCGCGACGTTTACCGCAAGCCGATCGTGTACGATGAACTCAAATACGAGGGCGATCACGACCTGCGCTGGGCGCAGCTTTCCGGGCAGGAGCTCGTGCATCGTTTCTGGTGCTGCACGGTCGCCGGCACCTACGGCGGGCACAGTGAGTTTTTCAAAGACGAGCACGAAGTCGTCTGGCTGGCGCAAGGCGGGGTGCTGAAAGGCGAAAGCCCGGCGCGGCTCGCGTTTCTGAAAAAGATCTTGGAAACCGCGCCGCCGGACGGACTCGAGCCGGCTGACCAATGGCAGGATCCGCGCATCGCGGGCGCGCCGGGGAGCTATTACCTCATTTATTTCGGCAAGGAGACGCCGGCCTCGTGGGCGTTCGAGCTTTATCGCAACGGCTTGCAGGACGGCATGGAATTCAAAGCCGAAGTCATCGACACGTGGGCCATGACGATCACTCCGGTCGAAGGCATTTTCACGACGAAGAAGAAGGACCGTTACCTCTTTGCTGATCGCGATGGGCGGGAGATCAAACTCCCCGGGAAACAGTACCAGGCAATCCGGCTCACCTACGTCGGCGGCGCGGCACCCGTATCCATGGCGAAAGCACCGATGGAGCCCTGACGCGTGTTCCCTGTCACGCAACCGTCCCTCCGTACAGCCGCGTCACTTAAGACGCGGGCGTCCTGCATATTATTCCCCTCCGCATCTTAAGTGATGCGGCTACCCCCAAACGCTATGAAACCTCTTCGACTCTTTTTCCTGTCACTCATTGCCTGCGCATCCGCGCTTAGCGCGCGCGCGGCGACGCCCGACGCTCCGCAAAAGGACGCCTATCTCTTCGCGTATTTCTATGTGAACGGCGAAGACGGCCTGCATCTGGCCGCGAGCACCGACGGCTACAAATTCGAGATGCTCGGCGGCGATCGCAGCTATCTGCGGCCGGTGGTCGGCGACGCGAAAATCATGCGCGACCCGTGTCTTTTCCAAGGGCCGGACGGCGTGTTTCACCTCGTCTGGACGGATGCGTGGGCGGGGAAAACGCTCGGGTACGCGTCGTCGAAAGATCTTCTCACCTGGTCGGAGCAAAAGGAAATCCCGGTGATGGCCGATGAGCCTAACGCGCAAAACGTCTGGGCACCCGAGATCACGTTCGATCCGATCCAGCAGGAGTACGTGATCTTCTGGTCCACGACGATCCTCGGCCGCTTCCGCGAAACGGAAAACACGAACCGCCGCCCCGAGCGCAATCACCGTATCTATTCTGTCACGACAAAGGATTTCAAAACGTTCACGCCCGCCCGGCTTCACTACGATGGCGGCTTCAACGTGATCGACGCCACACTCGCGCCTGACGGCGACGAATGGCTGATGTTCGTGAAGAACGAGCAGCTCACGCCCAAGACCGAGAAAAACATCCGCATGATTCGCGCGAAGACGGTGGACGGCCCGTTTTCCGAGGCGTCACCGGCGATCACCGGCGCGTACTGGGCCGAGGGACCTAGCGCGGTGAAGGTCGGCGACGAATGGCGTGTGTATTTCGACAAGCACATGCTGAACAAGTACGGCATGGTCCGCTCGAAGGATCTCGCGCATTGGGAAGACGTCAGCGACCGCGTGTCGTTTCCCGCCGACGCGCGTCACGGGACGGTCATCGCAGTGTCGGCCGGTGTGATCGAAAACCTGAAGCGCAACGCGCCGCACGGTGATGTCGCCCATGCCGGCGTGTATAATGTGCGCGACTACGGCGCGGCCGGCGACGGCGTGGCGAAAGACACGGCGGCGATCAACCGCGCGATCAAGGCGGTGGAGCGCGCGGGCGGCGGCACCGTTTATTTTCCCGCCGGAAAATACCTCACGGGCTCGATCGCGATGGTGAGCAATCTCACGCTGAATCTCGAAGCCGGCGCGGAGCTTCTCTACAGCGCCGATCCCGCGGATTCGCCCTTGGTCGAGACGCGTTGGGAAGGTACTTCGGCTTACACGCACGCGCCGCTGATCTACGCGAATCGCAAGGAAAACATCGCGATCACCGGTCGCGGCACGCTCAACGGACAGGGCAAAAACTGGTGGTGGCGCACGACCGAGGGCGCGCCCGGCCCGCAACGCGAAGAAGCGTTGAAGGCGAAGGCGGAGTGGAAGGAAAAAATTTATCCACGCGTGCAGGCCGGCGAGAAACTCACAGCCGAAGACTTCGCGCTCGCGGCGCAGTTTCTCCGGCCGTCATTGGTTGTTCCCTACGAGTGCAAAAAAGTTCGCATCGAGGGCGTCACGCTGACCATGTCGCCGATGTGGCTCTTGCATACGATCTATTGCGAAGGCGTGAGCGTTCATGACGTGAAGTTTCTCTCGTTCGGCGGCGGCCCGAATGGCGACGGCTTCGATCTCGATTCATCGCGCAACGTTCGCATCTCCGACTGTCTCTTCGATACGAGCGACGATTGCATCGTGATCAAATCCGGACGCGACGACGATGGCCGGCGCATCAACCGGCCGACGGAATTCGTGACCATCACGAACTGCGTGATGTATCGCGGCCACGGCGGCGTGGTCATCGGCAGCGAGACGTCCGGCGGCATTAACAACATCACCGCCAGCAACATCGTCTGCAAAGGCACCGATCGCGGCATCCGCTTAAAAACGATGCGCGGACGCGGCGCCATTGTGCAGAATCTGCGCTTCGACAACTGGGTGATCGAGGACGCGCCGGCGGAGGCGATCCACATCACGAGCAATTACGCCAAGGTTCCCGCGGAGCAGCGCTCGGAGCGCACGCCCGTGATGCGCAACATCGCGATCAGCAACATCACCATCGTGAACGCGAAACGCGCGATCGGCATCGCGGGCATTTCCGAACAGCCGATCGAGAATATCCGTCTGAGCGACATCACTGCGACCGGCGAAGGCGGGCTCATCGCCGATCTGGTGGACGGGCTGGAGCTGTTCGATGTGCGCATCGATGCGAAGAGCGGCCCGGCGTTTACGTTCAGCAATGCGCATCGTCTCACGCTCGACGGCCTCAGTTCGCGCAATGCGGCGGACGGCAATCCCTCCGTGAAATTGACCAACGTGCCCGCGAGCGAAGTGATCACGCGCGGCTTCACCGCGAAGTAACGCGGCGCGCGCGATCCGAAACGAAATGCTTCTCACGCCGAATAGTTTGCCGCGGTCGAGCGTCAGAAGGCCCGGGCGGGCCGCCCGGGCCAGCACGCGAGCCGCGTGCGCTCCCCGGACCATCGGCTCCGGACCATTGGCCCCGGATTACTTCCCCGGATCATTTCTTCCCGGACCTTCGAGCGCCGCGAGGTTGCGGCGTTCTTTTGATATTTTTTCCTCATGAAAACTTCCTTCCCGCAAGAAGGCGTCTTTGCCGCTCTCGCTATTCCGACCGACGCCAAGCGTCGCGTCCTTAAACGCGCGCTTGCCACTCACCTGGCTTGGCTGCGCGAAAAAGGCGTCAACGGCGTGCTCGCGCTCGGCAGCACGGGCGACTTCGTCCGCTTCAATCTTGAGGAGCGCAAAGCGATCCTCGAAACCATCGCCGAACTCGCGGCGCCGATGACGGTGCTCGCGAATATCAGCGACGTGGACATCCGCATCACGACGGAACTCGGGCGTTTCGCGCGCCGGTTGAAACTGCCGGGCGTCGCGGTGATGCCGCCGAGTTTTTTCCCGGTGCTTCCCGCTGATCAGCTCGCTTTCTTCGAGACGGCGGCGGAAGCCGCGCAGCTTCCGGTGATGCTCTATAATTTTCCCGAACTCACGGGCAACCGCATCGGCATCGAGACGATCGCGAAGTTCGCCGACCGCCAGCGGATGGGCGGCATCAAGCAAAGCGGCGGCGAATTCGCGTATCACCAGGAACTCATCGCGCTCGGTCGTGAGAAAAAATTCGGCGTCTTCTCCGGCGCGGACACGCGCTTGTCGGAAGTTTTCTCGATGGGCGCGGCCGGTTGCATCGGCGGTCTCGTGAATTTTGTGCCGGAGTACATGGTGGAAATTTTCCGTATCCATAAGCTCGGGCAGGCGGGCGACGCCACGACCGCGATCACGCGCATGAAAGAGATCGGGCCGATCATCGATCAGCTCACGTTTCCCATCAACGTCCCTGCCGGCGTAGAGGCGCGCGGTTTCGAAGCCGGCGTGCTCAAGACGGTCATCTCGCGCGAATCGGAAAAAACCTACGCGAAGATCGTGAAGGAACTTCGCGCCAAATTCCGCGCCTGGAAACTGCCGCTTGGCGAAACGAAGAAAGGTAAGCGCTGAGACTCGCGCGGGTGGAACGCGCACTCCGGGCGCGCTCTGAACATTGCCCGCAAGAACGAAATTTTTTGCCGGCCGGGATCGAACAGCGCGCTCGGAGTGCGCGCTCCACCTCGGTAACCAACGCATAACCTTTCTTGTGATTTGATCTCCCTAGTATCTTCGGCTCCCCACGATTGATTCCGCATCGCCCTATGTCGCCCCACTTCACCACTCTGGATATGGTCATTCTCGCCGGCTACTTCGTGGCGACGATGGCGGTCGGTTTTTATTTCTGGCGGCGCAGCAAGTCGGTGGAGAACTACACGGCGGCCGAGCGCAGCCTGCCCGGCTGGCTGACGGGGTTGTCGATTCTTGGCACGTACGTCAGCAGCATCAGTTTTCTCGCGCTGCCCGGAAAAGCCTTCGCGGCGAACTGGAATCCGTTTGTATTCAGTCTTTCGATTCCGCTCGCGACGTGGATCGCGGTGAAGTGGTTTCTTCCGTTCTATCGGAACGCCGGGCACGTCTCGGCGTACCAGCATTTGGAAACGCGCTTCGGACCGTGGGCGCGGGTTTACACGGGCGTCTGTTATCTCCTTACGCAGCTCGCGCGCATGGGCACGGTCATGTATTTGATGGCGCTGCCGATGAACGTGCTGCTCGGCTGGGATATCAAAACGATCATCCTGATCACCGGCGTGTCGGTGACGATTTACTCGATGGTCGGCGGCATCGTCGCGGTGATCTGGACGGACGCGGTGCAAACGATCGTGTTGATGGCGGGCGCGGTCGTGTGCGCGGTCGTGATGGTGTTCAAACTGCCCGAAGGGCCGGCGCAGCTATTTTCGATCGCAGCCGAGCATCACAAATTCAGCCTCGGCAGCTTTGGCGCGAGCCTCGCCGAACCGACCTTCTGGGTCGTGTTGATTTATGGCCTGGTGATCAACCTTCAGAACTTCGGCATCGATCAAAATTACGTGCAGCGCTACCTCGCGTCGAAGTCGGATGCCGAGGCGCGCAAAAGCGTGTGGCTCGGCGGCCTGCTCTATGTGCCCCTGTCGGCGGTTTTCTTTTTTATCGGGACGGCGCTGTTCGCCTACTACGCGACGCATGCGGGCGATCTGCCCGAGGCTTATCGCGCGGCGGATAAATCCGACTACGTTTTTCCTCACTTCATTGTGAGCGTGCTGCCCTCCGGACTTACCGGGCTGCTCATCGCCGCGATTTTTGCCGCCGCCATGAGTACGATTTCGAGCTGCCTCAATTCCTCCGCCACGATCCTGCTCAACGATTATTATCTTCGCTTCATGAACCGTCGCGCCGACAACCGCCAATCCATGCGTGTCCTGTACGGCACGACGCTCGTGTGGGGCGTGATGGGCACGGGCGTCGCGATCGCGATGACCAGCGTGCGCAGCGCGCTCGATGCGTGGTGGATGCTCGCGGGCATTTTTGGTGGCGGGACCCTTGGCCTGTTCCTTCTTGGTTTCCTTTCGCGACGCGCCACGAGCCGGGCGGCGCTGGCCGGCGTTTGCGCGGGTTTTGTATTGATTCTTTGGATGACGCTCTCGCCGAAGGGCTGGTTGTTCCCCGAGAGCATGCACAGCACATTCCACACGTTTCTCACCATCGTTTTCGGCACCGCGACCATCCTCCTGGTCGGTTTGCTCGTGACCGCTTGTCTGCCTCGTCGCGCGTCGGAAAACGCCGCCGGCCAACTCCATTGATTTTATGAAAGGACTCAAAAACACCCTCCTCGCGCTCGCGCTTCTCAGCCCGGCCGCTCTGTCCTTCACGCGAGCAGCTGACGCCAAAACCGAAGCGCCGGCGAAGACCGCGCCGCTCTCGCTCAATGGCGAGTGGCAGTTTCTGCTCAAGCCCGACGAGGATGCGGCCGACGCGCTCGGCAAATTCTACGCGGATGGCTTCGATGCGACTGCATTCAAACCGATTCCCGTTCCGGCCAACTGGACGACCGAGGGTTTCGAAGAGCCGCACTACATCAACGGCACGAAGTCCGAGGGATTTTATCTGCACAGTTTCGACGTGCCCGCGTCGGCGAAAAACCAGCGCGCGCTGCTTCACTTCGGCGGCGTCTGGCAGTCCGCCGAAGTCTGGCTCAATGGCACCCGCCTCGGACGGCATGACAGCGGGTTCACGTCGTTTGCGTTCGACGTGACGAAGGCGCTGAGGCCCGGAGAAAAGAACATGCTCGCGGTGCGCGTTCGCCAGCAGACGCAGACCTTCAAGCTCGACGCGAACGACGACTGGGGCCTGCCCGGCATCTATCGCGATGTGAGTTTGGAATTCACGCCGAAGGATTTCTTCATCGAGCGCGTGGACGTCGTCACCGATTTCGACGCGGAGTACAAAGACGCGGAGTTGCGTATCCGGACTTTGGTGGCACGCGACGAGAAGGCGGATTTTTTCTCCACGTCCGCGCCGTTCGAGATTCACGCCGCACTGAGCACGACCGAGGGCAAATTGGTTCAAGACGCCTCGGTGACCGCCACGATCACCGGCGCGCACAACGGCCGCGACATCCCGCTCACGATGCTCGTCCGCGCGCCCGCCGCGTGGACGGCGGAGACGCCCGCGCTCTACGACCTCACGATCGAGCTGCGGCGCGAGGGGAAAGTCCTGCACGCGTGGAGCGACCGGATCGGTTTCCGTGAAATTTCCACGGCCGGCGGCATCTTCCGCATCAATGGCCAGGCGGTGAAACTGCGCGGCGTCGCCCGTCACGACCAGCATCCCGACGTCGGTCGCGCGACGCGGCGGGAGCACTGGCTCCAGGACATCAGTCTGATGAAGGCGGCGAACATCAACGCGGTGCGCACGTCGCATTATCCACCGGCTGAAGGCTTCATCCGGTTGTGCGATGAGAGGGGGCTCTATGTGTTGGAGGAAGTCCCGTTTGGTTTTGGCGGCGACCGGCTGCGCGATCCGTCGCTGGACGCCGGGGTGTTTCTCCGCGTTTACGAGACGGTCAATCGCGACCGCAACCGCCCATCGGTGGTCGTTTGGGATGTGGGCAACGAAGATCCACTGACCGCGCTGCATGTATCCGCATTGCGGGCACTGAAAGGCCTCGATCCCACGCGGCCGACGTTGCTGCCATTCCACGGCGAGGAAGGATTGCCGCCCGAGGTGGACATCCTTGCGCCGCATTATTGGAAGGCGGAGGAGTATGACCGTCTCGCGGCCACGGCCACGCGGCCGATCATCACCACGGAATATTCGCACGCGCTCGGGCCGGACGATTTCGGCGAGCAACAGGAACGCTGGGACGCGCTCACTCAACATCCTGCCGGCGCGGGCGGGATGATCTGGATGTGGGCCGATCAAGGACTGCGCCGGAAAATCAACGGACGGGACGTGTTCGATCCGATGTTGGACAAAAAGAAATACACGCGTGAAGGCAGCGAACTCGTGAAGGAAAAGTCCGCCGGGAAAGACGAGATCTACGATTCGCATGGCAACAACGGGACCGACGGTATCGTCGATGCCGACCGCGCGCCGCAGAGCGATTATTGGGAAACGAAGGCCGCGTACGCGCCGGTGCGCACGCTCGAAACACGCGTCCCGTTCACGCCGGGTCAGGCGGAGGTTGTTGTCACGGTTCGCAACGACTACGACTTCACGGATCTCTCGACCGTCGCGATGACCTGGAAACTTTATCGTGGCGCGGCGATTGCGGCGGCGGGCGACATGAAGCTGCCCGCGACACCTCCGCACGCGGCGGTGCGTATTGCGATTCCCACGACGGCGATCGCGCGCGATGCGGGCGGCGAGGTTTCGTATCTGCATCTGTTCTTCACCGACAAAAACGGGCTCCAGATCGCGCAGCGCAGCGTGCGGCTCGATGAAGTCGTGACGACTGCCGCCGCTTCGACGGCCGGCGCGAACGGCGAGATCAAGGCGGAGAAGCAAGGCGACGCGCTGAGCGTCACGGCCGGTGCCGCACACTATGTTTTTAACGCTAAGACGGGTGAGCTCGACGCGCTCGAAATCGCCGGAGAAAAAACCCTCGCGGGCGCGACGCTCGCGGTCTGGCGCAACCCGACTTACAGCGAGGCCAACGTCCTCGACCGGCGCGAACGCACGTACACGTGGAAGACGTTCCTCCAGAATCTACCGCCTGTCGCGAAGTCGTGGGCATTCACGCAAGACGCCGATGGCGTGCGCGTGACGACCTCGGTCGATTATCGCGCGGATGAACGCAACGACGTGACGGTTGACTACGTTTATCGCGTGACGGCCGACGGAAAATTGACGGTCGATTATGTTGTGAAGCCTACGCTCGATCTGCCGTGGCTTCTAGAGATCGGACTGTCGCTGAAGACGCTCGATGTGCCGCAGACGATTTCGTGGCTGGGCTACGGTCCCGGCGCCTCGCTGCCGAATCGCCACGGCAACGCGTTGTTCGGCCAGTGGATGTCGCCCGTGTTCAGCGGCGAATCGCGCGGCACAAAAGCGGGCGTGGAATGGTTGAGGCTCGCCGGCTCCGACGGACGCGCGCTTCAAATCACGGGTGAGGAAGGCTTCCGTCTCGACGTCGCCAAAGGCGGCGCGACGACGCTCCGCGTCTTGACGCACATCGCCGGAGCGTGGGTGAAAGGCGGTCCCGCCGAGCGTCCCGAATGGCGTCTCGATTTGAAAGATGGCACGGGCGAATTCAAAGGCTCGCTGATGTTTGCGCCCATCATCGACGCAAGCGCCGGCAAGGCATTGGAGCATGCGGGCGATCTGCCGCAAAATCCCGCGGTGATCGGCGGCGGCATTATCAATGAATCGCCGACGTATCCATCCTGCCATGCGTCAACAATCGCCGAGATTTCTCCCGGCGTACTCGGAGCGGCGTGGTTTGGCGGCACGCGCGAGCGTCACCCGGATGTCGGCATCTGGTTCGCCCGGTTTGAAAACGGGAAATGGGAACCCGCACGCGAAGTGGCGAATGGCGTTCTCTCGGCCGACAAGCGCGAGCCGACGTGGAACCCCGTGCTGTTCCAGCCGAAGAAAGGCCCGCTGGTTTTGTTCTACAAAGTCGGCCCGTCGCCGAGCCAGTGGTGGGGCATGATGATGACCTCGACCGATGGTGGAAAGACGTGGAGCGAGCCGCGCCGTTTGCCCGACGGGATTCTCGGGCCGATCAAAAACAAACCCGTGCAACTCGCCGACGGCGCGTGGCTCTCGCCCTCGAGCACCGAGGGAAACAAGGACGGCTGGCGCGTGCATTTCGAGTACTCCGCGGATGCGGGCAAGACATGGAAAATTTTGAGCGAAGTGCCGAAAGGCGCGAAGGACTTTGACGCGATCCAGCCGAGCATTCTTTTCCACAAAGACGGCCGGTTGCAGACGCTCTGCCGCACCAAGGAAGGCGTGCTCGCGACCTCATGGTCGAGCGATCAGGGAAAAACCTGGACGCCTTTCGAAGCGAGCGAACTGCCCAATCCCAACTCCGGCACGGACGCCGTGACGCTCGCGGATGGCCGCCAGTTGATCGTCTATAATCACACCGCGCCACCACCGGAACGCCCGACCAAGGGCGTGCGTTATCCGCTCGATGTTGGTCTCTCGACTGACGGCGTACATTGGCAGCGCGTGCTGACGCTGGAGACCGAGCCCTGCGCGGCTGGCTATGCTTACCCAGCGGTGATCCAAGGATCGGACGGGCGTATTCACATCACGTACACGTGGGATCGGAAACGCATCAAACACGTGGTGCTGGATCCGAAGAAATTGTGAGCGAGTAACCGGCATGAAAACGACTAACGCAGCTAAAGGTGGGACGCGCACTCCGAGCGCGTTGTTTGAAGCGGCTGGGCGATATTTTCGCGAGCGTCGGGCGAGCTCGCGCAACGCGCTTGGAGTGCGCGTTCCACCCGCGGCGCTGGCCGTTTTCGTTTTCGTTTTCGCACCGCTCGTCCGCGCCGACTACCGCGTCGCGGATCTGAAAACCGAATACAGCGTCGATCCGCTCGATATCGACACCGCGGCACCGCGGTTGTCGTGGCGGATCGCGAGCGACGAGCGCGGCCAGCGTCAAACAGCGAGCGAAATTCTCGTGGCGTCGTCGGCTGAGATTCTCGCCGCCGATCAAGGCGATCTGTGGAACAGCGGTAAAATCGCCGGCGATCGGACGACCTTCATCCCTTACGCGGGAACGACGCTCGCGCCGGCGCAGCGGGTGTTTTGGAAAATT